>SAMEA3663118__coassemble_128_pt1 | contig 39018 bp, 33 predicted proteins | sample SAMEA3663118__metabat2_high_PE_014 | metagenome-assembled genome bin SAMEA3663118 (sample SAMEA3663118) | pig gut metagenome | biome: pig gut; feature: pig-associated habitat; material: faeces | place: Denmark | collected 2012
ATTTTGCTGCCTTGTATTCTATTTGGTGCATTCTAGCTGTCAAATTAAGCAATCTCGCTTGTGATGATGATAAACCCATATCCGTATTCCTTTTTTTGTTCCGTAATTTTCATGACGACAACATGAATAAAAATCTTTAATTTTTTAACCACATTATTTACAATTCGTTACATTTTTACAAAAACTGTGATATAATCAAAATATGAAAAAGTTATATGCGATTTTGTTTGCAATAATATTATGTTTACCCACAACTACAGTTTATGCTGCAGGATACAATATGCTAGTAATGCCAAACGGACTTGTTGGTGCAACTAGAAAAAGTATTCTTGGAACAACCGATATTGAAGAAACATTAACAATAAGACTCATTAAATATTTAGAAGAAAATAATATCGCATGCTCACCATCATTGAGCACTCTTAAACTTTCTGTAAAAAATAATGCTAATTGTATACAAAATCCTAAAAACGTAAAAAATAATATACATGCTATTTCTAAAGCTTATGGTGTTTATAAAGTACTTATTATTTCATCAAAAATAGAAGTACAAAGTGCTACAAAACAAAAAGCATACTGGACTAAACTAGATTTACCAGTGATAACACCACCTGAATCAAATATAAAAATCATTACCAATATTAGTTTGATAAATACTCAAACAAATGAAACGTTATGGAATAATGTATTCTATAAAAATATAAATTGTATTGGAAATGGCATAAACAACTATAATTCAGATGCTTCCAAACTAAATGCCATTAATAACTATTACAATACATTAGCAATCAAAATTGTAGATGAAATAAAAGCAAACAAAAATTTAAAATCAATCATGGTTATTACAAAACCATACAATAACGATAAAATATATTCGATTAAACCTGTTTCATCAAAAAACGTTGAACCTCAAAAAATTCAAGAACAAACAACTTCAACAACAAATACCAATACATCAAAACCTATTGAAAAAAACAATATTGATATGCAAAAATTAAACACAGTTAAGCCTAATTTAAACATGCATGAAACAATAAAACCGAAACAAGATAATATATTTAAAGTACTAAAAAATAACATTCAACTAAAATATGATAATATCAGACAAGAATACGAAAACAACCAAATCAAAAAAATGGAACTAAATACAACTACACCGGCATACAAGAAAAAAGATGCACAGGTAATAAAAGAGGTTCCACAAACAGACAAAAAACAAACACAAACAACTGAAAAAATACAATCTCCAAAAGTTGAGAAAGAAATTGTTAAAAACGAAAAAGAAACTAAAAAAGTTGAACAATTTCAAAAAATAAAACAAGAAAAAATAGAAAATAAAAAAGAAAAACCAACATTCTCTGAAAAAATGAAAACAAAATATGAAAATGTTAAAAAATCATATCAAGAATACAAAGACAACAAATCAAACGAAAAGAAAGAACTAGAAAACATTGATACAATTGATGATAATGCTCCTCAATTAGATAATTCTATCAATATAAAACCACGCAATAATTCCAGAAATTACACACCAAAATTTGATTCTTCCGTAAACGATATGTAAATTTTATAAGAAAAGAAATTTTTATTAGAAAATTTTGTTGACTTACAATTATGTTCTTGATACACTTGAACTTGCCGAAAGGATAAAAATTTAATAAAAATTTGCGCTTGTAGCTCAGCAGGTAGAGCACTCCCCTTTTAAGGGATAGGTCGCGCGTTCGAATCGCGCCAAGCGCATTTTTTCATGCTTATTTTTCACCCAAAATATAAACAAATAACTAACCACTTGACAGATATGATATAATAATTACAAGGAATTAAGGAGTGAACAATGAAAAAATTTATTATCCCACTTTCTATGTTACTAGTTATTGGTCTTTCTCTACCAACATACGCAATAGAAGACACACCAACAATAGATGCAACATATCAGAAAAAATTGCAGAAACAACAACAAAAATATGAATTAAAAGCTGAAAAAATCAGACAAAAAGCTGAATTAAAAAAATTAAAAGAAAATGGTGGAGTTGTATCACCTGTTAAAGAAACAACCATGACATTAGGTGTAGCCCAAAAATCCATTAAAATTGGTACAACACAAGATGAAGTTGCTATGGCATTAGGTTCACCAAACATAATTACTGTTGATTCAGAAGGCTATGATACATGGATATATGATAAAGTATCTTCTGTTGCAACATATAATAGTGAAGGTTTTGAAATTGGTGCAAAATTACTTGGTGGCGGATATGGCGGACAAGGTGCCGGTGGTGGACTAATAGGTACAAGTTACGGCAAAAGCAAAGGCGGAGTTCAAACAAATCAAAAAACTCTTACCATTGTCATCAAATTTAAAAATAATAAAGTAACATCTTTTAAATATCATATGAGTACATTCTAAGAAAGGTAAATAATGAAAAAAATATTATTAACAGGAATTTTAATTAGTATTTTTTGTTGTTCACTACCTGTAATGGCAGCAAAAACTTCAGAAGTTATAACTCCTCAAACACAATTAGAAAAACGACAATATCAAACTAGACAATTCGATAAAATGTCAAAGGCAACTGTTATGAAGGCCATGTTAAACGTACTTCAAGATGAAGGTTTTATCGTGAATAATGCAAATTCTTTATTAGGTTTTATATCTGGAACAAAAGAATTTAGTTCAAACGATAAAAATATTGATTTTGAAAAAGAATTTGGAACTAAAAAAAGTTTTTTTTCTGGTGGTGCAGTAGCAGTTGTTGAAGCAACAGCCAATGTCTCAGAATATGGAAAAGAAATACGAGTTAGAATTAATTTCAAACGTAAATTACTTAACACGTATGGAACACCAACAAAAATAGAAGAAATTACAGATGAAACATATTATCAAAACTTCTTTGCCAAAGTAGATAAAGCAATGTTCATACAAAATCAGAAAATATAATTATGAAAAAATTTCTAAATATTATACTTATCATATTAATATCAATATTCACATGTATTCCTTCTTTTGCAAAAAAAGTAGAAACAAAAAGTATGCTTGATATTAGAAATATTCAAACACATTATTTTGAAACATCAAATACATTTCTTGTAACCAAAGCCATTATAAATACATTACAAGATAATGGATTTATAATACAAGACATTGATATGGATTTAGGCTACATAAAAGCAAAGAAAGAAATTCGTTTAAACAGGACTAGAAAGTCAAGGGTAATTCTCTACTCTACTTCTCTTGCATTAAATACCGTTTCTATGGCTTTTGGAAATGTATGTGGTGGAATATATGTATATCAAGATTCTATGAGGTTGGCTAATGAATTAGCACTACACCCTGTTGTATTTGATTCGAATGTTGATATTGAATTAGTTGGAAAAAGAACAAAAGTAAGATTTACTGTTGTTGAAAAAGAATACGAAAATGCTGACGGTTATACAACTGTTAAATCAGCACCAAGAAAAGCAGTAAGACATTATGAACCTGAATTATACCAAGAATTTTTCAGTCAAATAAGTAAAAATATTTTCATTGAAGGGATTTAATTATTAGTTAAATCTCTTAAATATGCCCTCACACCACCAGTGATAATCAAATCCGGTTCTGACATACAAAAAGAATCTAATTCAATTATACCAGCACGTTTATTCCCAGTATTAATATACAGCAAACCTAACATAATCTTATTTAGTGGATTACCGCTTGCTTTTTTATACTCAATCAATTTCTTCTTATCTATTCTCAACGATTTATAACAATCTGCCAAATTTTTATAATACTCAAAATTTAAACCATACAATTTTATTGCTCTTTCAAAACAATCTTGAGCCTGAGTAGCGAATCCTAAAAGCATATATGTTCTACCCAAATTATTATATGCAACAGCAGCAGACTGGCTATTTGGATTCAAACTAATTGCAATCTTAAACTCTTGAACAGCAGCATAATAACATCTTTCTTCTAAATATCTCAAACCAACAGCATTATGAAATACCGAATTTTTTGTCGCATCAATTTGGAACGAACCAGATACAATCGGCTTAACATAACCACTTGATACAATTGAGGTGAATAATAAAAATGCTATTAACCACTTTTTCATCATAATAAGTCTATTTCTAAGCCCTCTCTTGCCATTATAGCATCTTCTTTTTCATACATTGATGCTAATTCATCTAACTTTTTGTCATCATAAGATGGATCAAAATGGAAGAATACTAATTTATCTGCACCAATTTGATTTTTAGCATCTAATGCCATATCATAAGTTGAATGTCCAAAACCTTGTTTTGGTGTATATAAACTTAAATAATCTTCTGTTGTGTATTGTGCATCGTGAATTAATAAATTACAATTTCTTGCAAATTTAATTAACTTCTTGTCACCACCAGAATAACTTTCTTTATCTGTTGCATAAACTAATGATTTACCTTTATAATATATTTTATAAACAAAAACTCCATTTTGTGGATGTGCAAATGATTTATAACAAGAAATAATTACATCATCTTCATTACACTGACTTGAATAAAAATCATATACACGAGTAACAATAGGTTCTTCACCTTTCCTTAAAATAATATAATTTGTTTCATTCAAGTCCTGAATCTTTAATTCAGCAGCAATATCACCCAAATCTAATGGAAAAGTTTTTGTAAATAATAATTTTGAAAGTTCTGTTTCTAATTTTTCATCTTGAGCAACACCACCAAATAAATTTAATTTTGTAGAAGCCAAATGCATTGGTTTAAAGAACGGAATACCTAAAATATGGTCTTGATGAATATGACTAATTAAAATAGTAGCATTTACAGGAGTTCTTTCTGTAATAGTTGAACCAGATTCAATATATTTCATCATAAGTTCACTACCAAGATTTATTAAACCTGTACCAGCATCTAATATAATTAAATGTCCACCTACATTAATTTCTACGCAAGATGTATTACCGCCATATTTCAAATAATTTGCATCTGCAACAGGATAACTACCTCTTACACCACGAAACTTTATCTTAAATTCACTCATAACCGTTCCTCATTATTTTATACTTTAATAATTATAACTCATTTTTCAACCTTACTCAATAATACTAATATATTAATTTCTATAAAATAAAACAGAGTGGAATAAATCCACTCTGCCTGTAATTTGGTAAGTTTTATTTCTGTTAATTATTGAGCATTAACAGGTTTTTTTTGTGCTGTAGCACCTGGAATTGATTGCCAGTTAGCAGCCATAATCTTTTTGAAAGATTTCAATGCTGTATCTTCTAATTCACCAAGTTCTTCTGCTTCCATAATTAATTCTCTTAATGGAAGTAATGCTCTTTGGTCACGAAGTACACCTAAAGCAGCTGCAGCACCAGCCCTAACTAATTCATTTTCTTTACGATTTTTCATAACTTCAATTAGTGCAGGAACAGCTTTTGTATCATTTAATTTTCCTAATGAAGTAACGGCATAAATTCTAACGTTAACCCATTCGTCATACAACATATTGATAATCTTATCAACTGCTTTTTTATTGCCGATTTCACCAAGAGCCCTAGTAGCGTCACATCTTACATTAACTTTTTCGTGGTCTAATGAACCCATCAAAGCATCTGTAGCAACGTCACCGATTTCAATTAAAGCATCTGTCGCAGTGATACAAACTTGCGGATTTTCATCATTCAATGCTTCAACTAGTGGTTCTACAACGATTTTACCACCTAAACGACCTAAGGCACGAGCAGCACGCACTCTTACGTCAACGTTTCTGTCTTCTCTCAAAGATTCAATTAAGTATTCAGTTGCTTTTGAATCACCTAATTCACCTAATGCTCTAGCTGCATACAAACGAACAGAACCGTTTTTATCATTTCTTAAGACATCTATTAAAGGTTCAACTGCATTTGAATCACCCATTTCACCTAAAACACGGGCTGCATTATATCTAACCTTTTCTGAACTACTTGTTTTTAAATCTGATAATAATTCTTCAAAAGATTTTTTAACTTGTTTTTTCTTACCAATTACAGATATTGTCATTTAGATAACCTCCGACATACAATATTTTATATTACACACTTACTACTATATAAAAACTTTAGTGATTGAATAATTGCTAAAATTTTGTTGATTATGTACTTTTATTAAGATTGTTTTCATATAGTTTTTATTTCCGTTTACTATCAAGGGTAAAAATTACACTTTATAGTAATAGTAGTTTAACACATTTTTTTATTTTTCGCTCTATCCTGTTATAATTTTATTAGGATTATTTTAAAGTTAATCACATAGCAAGCCTAAAACAGCCATATAGTTTGATTTTATTCTTAATATTTCTTATCTTTTACTACTCACTAGGGATAGTAATAATGAACTCACTACCGACATTTAATTCACTTTTCACATCAATTTTTCCATTATGCTTAGCAATAATTTTAGAAGAAATTGCAAGTCCTAAACCAGTTCCTACACCAACACCCTTTGTTGTATAACCGGCCATAAATATTTTATTTACATCTTCAATACCTTTACCAGTATCTTTTATAGATATTTTCAGAAATTTATCAGCATAATATGTTGTTATTGTAATAGTTCCTTCTTTTTCTATTGACTGACAAGCATTTACTAAAATGTTCATAAATACTTGATTAAGCATGTTAGGATAACACTTAATCATAGGAATATCACCATAATGTTTCACAACAGTTATTCTATGTTTTGTTTCATGCCTAATTAAATCAAGAGTTAAATCGAGTTCCTTATTAATATCAGCCTCTTGTAGTTCAGCCTCATCAAGTCTAACAAACTTTTTCAAAGAAACAACTATCTGATTAATTCTCTGAATTGCTTCTTTATCAGTGGAATTTATATCATTTAGTAATGTTAATAATTTTTCATCAGAAATCTTCTTAATTAATTTAGTAAATATTTCATTATTAGATTTAATTGCAGCCATAGGAGTATTGATTTCATGAGCAACACCAGCAATTAATTGACCTAACGATGCCATTTTTTCAGAATTGATAAGTTGTAACTGAGTATCATTTAATTCTTTCAACGTACGTTTTAATTCTTTCACTGTTTCCAAATTCTTTTTATACAATTTGGCATGGACAATTGCAGTACCCAATTGAGATGATATATTTTCTAATATATCAATTTCTTCATTCATCTCTCGTCTTTGTCTTGATACCAAAACGACAACTCCTAATAATTCATTCATGTGATAAATAGGAACAACTATTCTTTGAGTCGATTCTTTAAACGGCTTTGCTGAAATAAACTCTTTTAAACATCTAGTATGAGAAATTTCTTTATCTCCTATTTTTCTCATAACAAGAGAGTCAAACATAATTGCCATACCTTTTTCTTCTTCATCAAGAGTTTCGGTAATTTTAAAAATATTCCTATTATATTCCGCATAATATGCTCTAAAAGCACCGAAAATGATAGATAATTCTTTTAATGTTGGCAAAATAATAGAAGAAATATCAATTGATTCTCTCATAATATTAGATATTTTATTAATTAATGCCATTTTAATTGCTTGAGATTGAGCCTTTTGTTTAATAGACTCCAAACTTCTAATATCTTCATCTAACAATTGACATTTTAAATCAACAGATTTCTTTTCTTCTAACAATTTTTCATATTTAACACTTGCAGTAACATCTGTAAAGAATATAATTGTATACTTTCTACGTTTAATTGCATTTATATCATAATAACTATATTCATTATTCTTATTTTGGTAACTAATATGTGTTACAAAACTTTCTTTTGCACGAATTGCCTGAATAATTGGAGAGTGAGTTTCCCAATCGCTTGAATCTAACATACAAATATCACAATTCAATTTATGAGAAAACTTTTTTAATGTAGTAAAATCAGCAAAATAACGTTTAAATGCATTATTCCTATATTCAACATTCATTGTTGAATTATTTACTACCAATACTGGGTTATTAAACTTATTAAAAAACTCCAACTTTTCCATAATTTTATTATAAATTAGCAAAGAAAAAATGTCCAAAATGTTATAAATAAAAACAATTCGAGGGTGATTATTAACTTTTGTAACAAAAATAATCACTCTTGAAATTGAACACTTTGTATATACTTTATATATATGTAAGCGATATTTAAAAACAATAAATCGAACACAAAATTTATTTTAACCTATATACCCTAATTCCCTTCCTAATTCTAAGTTTTAGCCTTCCTTGCGAAAGGCTTTTTTTTTGAGAATTTTTAGTTAAGTCAAAATTATTTTCTTAAATCTGCAAGTTGTTTATACAACTCAATTTCTTTAGAAGTTAAATCTTTTGGTATTACGATTTTCATTTTAACTTTCAAATCACCATATTTACCATTTTTATCAGGTAAGCCAAGTTCTTTCAATCTTAATGCTTGACCTGATGAAACCATTTTAGGGATTTTAATATTAATTTTGCCATGCAATGTTTCTATATCTTTTTGTGTACCTAAAACTGCTTCAGTCGGTGTTATTTCAACTTCTTTTATTAAAGTTGTTCCATCAATTTGATATTCACCATCTTTGATATGAACTACCAAATACATATCGCCACGTCTGCCGTATGAATCTACACGACCTTTACCTTTTAGTTTGATTTTCTGACCTTCTGTCACATTTTTAGGCAATTTAATTTTTACAGAAGATGAATTATTCACAAAACCAGTACCACCACAATGAGTACAAAAACCGTTTGGTGGGCATTGAGTACATTTTTCTAATTCTGAAAATTTAACAGTAATTGGTTTATCTTCAAATAATTCTTTTGCTGTAATATCAAGATTTTTAGTAATGTCTAATTTTTCTGATTTTTGTGGACGTTGTTGAGTTTGAGAAGTTCTACCCCTACCAAAATCATAACCATTAAATCCACCAGTAGTTCTTGTTTGACCACCAGCCATAAAGTCACCAAACAAAGAACTGAAGAAATCAGAAAATCCTCCGGCATCTTGCCCAAAGTTAAAACTTTGAGCACCACCGCCTTGATTAAAATTAAAACCAAAGTTTTCAAATCCTGGTGGTGGTGTATATTCTGAACCGCCTTGCCAATTAGAACCTAAACTATCATAACGTTTACGTTTTGCCTCATCACCTAATACTTCGTATGCTTCGTTTATATCTTTAAATTTAGATTCGGCTTCTTTTGTTTTATTTACATCTGGGTGAAATTTACGTGCTAATTTTCTGTATGCAGATTTTATTTCTGCAGCAGTTGCATCACGTTTTACACCTAATATTTCATAGTAGTCTTTATATTCCATAATGTTCTCCTATAATCAATATAATATAAATTTAGAAAAATACGCAAAAAATTAACTATTTTTTAATGAAATTCAAATATAAGGTTGATTGACGAAAGTGCAGAAAAAATGGTACGATAGAGCAGTAATTTGATATAAAGAAGTACTATGATTAATACAAAACTATTAGCACATGCAAACATGCTCGTTCGAAAAAGAGAATTTGCTGCTGCAGAAAAAATATACCTAGAAATTTTGGCGAAAAGACCTAATGATGAAATTATACAATCATTTTTAGGTAGACTTTATATCAAACAACATAAATATAAAGGGGCTGAAAAAATATTAGAAAAAGCCTATAACAAACGTAAATCTGCACCAACAATTGCATCATTAGCATTTTGCAAGTACAAATTACATAAATTTGATGATTCAATTATTTTATACGAAGAATTATTCAAATATGATGCAGACAATCCTAAAATCTACGATAAAATAATACAAGCATTTCGAGAATTAAATATGTATAATTTTTCGCATGCTTATGCTCTAAAATTCTATAGCAAACACCCAAACACTGAACCGGCAATGGTTAGATTAACACAAAGTTTCATGGATATTGGAGAAATTAAAAAAGCCGAAGAAACCTGTGCAAAAACAATCCAATCTTTTCCTAAATCTGGAGCAGCATGGATTATTGCAGGAACATTACAAGAATTTTCATACTGCAACGAAGAACTTGCTCAAGAATGCTACAAAACAGCCATAGACAATGGTTCACCATCAGCATATTATCACCTTGCTGTTAGTTACCAAAAAACTGGACAATTTGAAAAAGCAGAAGAAAATTATAAAAAAATGATTGAACTTCTTCCACAAGAAGAGTATTCTCAAGCATCATTAGGAACACTTTATTTAACACAAAAAGATATAAAAAGAGGATACGAATATTTTCAAAAAAGAGAAAAGTCACCAGAAATAAGAACACTAAAAAATCTATGGAATGGCGAAACACAAACCGATAAAATTCTATTATTTTATTGTGATCAAGGTTATGGCGACCATATACAATTTATCAGATACATACCATTTTTAACTGATAAATTCAAAACAATAAGAGTTTTAACAAGAACAAACTGCCTAGAACTCTTTAAAAGAAGTTATCCAAAAGATAAATATCCAAACATTGAATTTTATGATGAATTAACTAATATATCAAATTACGATTACTACGTATTAGCATCAGATGTGCCATATTATCTAAATATGGATTTTGACCATATTCCATATCCAAACGGATATTTAACATATAACAAAGACAAGTTTGAATACTTTAAAGAAAAATTCTTCAATACTGACAAATTTAAAATTGGAATGTGCTGGAGAGCCGGTGGTGCTGGAATGAGAGCAGCAATCAATAGAACAATTAATATCGATTATTTTAAAAAGTTTTTCGACTTAAAAAATGTTCAATTCTACTCTTTTCAACTTGACGACATTTTCAATGCGATAGAAAAATATCCTCAAATGATTGATTTAAAACCAGAAATAAAAACATTTGATGACACCGCATCAGCAATGAAAAATGTTGATTTATTCATCTCCGCTGACACGTCATGCCTGCATCTTGCAGGAGCATTAGGTATAAAATCATTCTTACTAATTCCATATTGTTCTGATTGGAGATGGTTTAAAAATACTAAAAAAACTGAATGGTACTCATCAGTAGAATTATTTAAACAAACTGATAGACAAGATTGGTTTATTGAAGCCGATAAGATATATGAAAAGATTAAGGAACACAGTAACTCATGAATTTTGTAGAAACAAAACGTATTAAACTCGCTCAAAAATGTGTTTATTACGGGAAATATGAATACGCACAACTTATTATCAATAAATTGTTAGAAGAAGATTCAACAAACCCTGAATTATTGAAAGAAATTGGTATTCTTTATATTGGAATGCAAAATTATGAAACTGCATGTAAATTTATACGAAATTCTTTTGATAAAGAAAAAAGTGTTGAAATTCTAAAACTACTAGCATCTGTAAATATGCAATGTGGGCATTATGAAGATGCTGCCATTCAATATGAAGAATTAACAAAACATGAAGATACAGAAGAAATATATGCTAGATGTGTTGAAGCATACAAACAACTAGACATCTATGAAGAAGCAATAAGGATTGCCAAAATAGCAGTAGAAAAGTTTAAAAATGCATCTACATTAGCAAGCCTATTTTTCATTTATGTTGTTTGTGGAATGGAAAAAGAATCAATAGAATGTTGTAATGAATTAAAGAAAAATTATCCAAATAATCCTATAACATACAACTCATTAGGTTTTTTATATGAAACAATTTATAACGATTATGAAGAAGCAAAAAAATATTTCTTAAAAGCAACAAAATTAGGATTTATTGAAGCATATTATAATTTAGGTGTTTGTTGCAAACAAAGTGAAGACTTTGTTGGTGCTGAAAAATATTTAAAAAAATTAATTGCATTGAAACATACATCTTCAATGGATTATAATTATACGCTTGGTTCAGTCTATATGGCACAAAAGAAGTTAAGACTAGGTTACAAATATTACAGTAATAGACAAAGTTCGCTACAATTAACATATAGAAATAGAAATCACCTATGGGACGGAAAAGACTATCCAAAAGAAACTTTATTTGTATCGTCAGAACAAGGTTTTGGTGACAATATCCAATTCGTAAGATATTTACCATTTGTCGCTAAAAAATTCAAAAAAGTTATTTATAGTGCACCTTCAATACTAACAGAATTATTCCAAAATTCTTTTCCACAAGACGAATATCCAAACATAGAAATTATTCCACAAGGTACACCGATTAGATACAACAAATTCGCATTGATAATGGATTTACCATATCTATTACATCAAAATTTCCATAATATTCCGTCAAAAGAACATTACTTGATAAGTAATAATGAAAAAGAACATCTTTTTAAAGAAAAATATTTTAATAATGATGATATTAAAATCGGACTTTGTTGGCGAGCCAAAGGTATGGGAATAAGAGATGCTGTTTATAGAACTATTGATGCACCTTATTATTTTAAAGACTTATTTAACATTGAAAATGCTAAATATTATTCATTCCAAATGGGTGATATTTTTGATATGAATACAAAATACCCTCAAATAACAGATGTTACAAAAGACATCTCAAACTTTGATGATACAGCGGCTGCTTTAAAAAACTTAGATATTCTAATAACAATTGATACAGCATTAGCACACTTGGCAGGTGCGTTGGGAGTGAAAACATATTTATTACTGTGTCATGCTCCTGATTGGAGATGGTTTGATAACACTACAAAAACAGAATGGTATCCATCAATAAAAATTATTAAACAACATGACCGAAAAACTTGGGAAGATGTATCTAAACAACTAGTCCAAGATATAAAAATTGATGTCAAAAAACTATCTAAAAAAGAATAATATAAAAGAGAGTGGACAAAGCCACTCTCTACCACATTCATCCGATAGTAACCGGAGTGGTCGTTGAACAGACAATTCAAAGAATTCATACATAACTACACCGATTAGAAATTCACTAATTTACGGCTTCTTTCTTAACGATTTCAAAAATTTTTTGCTATATATTAGCCGTCGGCAAAAGTATATTATACTTGCGGACAAAATCCTAAAAATCATTAAAATTTGCAGAAATATACTACTCTATCTTTAAATGTCTTGCATTCATTTCTTCAATATGTTGCTTAGGAACTTGTATTTTTAACACACCATTTTTATATTCGGCTCTCCCTTCATTTGCTTTAATAGGTTGGTCGAAAGAAATAGTTCTTTGATATTTTCCATACCTAAATTCACAAGTATGATATTTTTGATTTTGTTCTTTTTCCTCCTGTTCTTCTTTTTCTTCTTCTATCACAGCCGATACCGTCATAAAATCATTATCCAATGTAACATCAATGTCTTCTTTCTTCACACCTGCCAATTGAACTTTAATTTTATATTCTTTATCTGTTTGTTTAACCTCTATTGCTGGACGCCAGACAGAAGTCTTTTTTATATTTAATGGGTTAGAAAATCTCGGAGATAAAATTGTATCTCTTAAAAAATTATTCAATTCATTATGAATATTTTCAAAATATAAATCAGGTTCTCTAATTATCAAATCATGTTTCATAGAAACTCCTTTCATTTATACATTAAAGTATTTCTTACCCACTTACATTAGCCAAAACTACAATTATTTTTTTTAACACTAACCTTATCAGACAATAGAAAAATCTAATCAAATAATATAACCTTACAAAATAGGAGATTACAAATGATAAAAATGTTAATGTTTGATTTTCGTAATTCAGAAAAAGATTTTTTTAAAACAAACAATCAATCAGATTTCGACATAACTTTTAAAAGAGAAAACTTAAACGAAAATACAAAACTTACAGCAAAAGAAAAAAATGAAACAGTTATTTTAAGTGTTTTTACAACCTCAAAAATAACAGAAAAGGTAATCAATCAATTCAATAATTTACAAATAATTGCAACTCGTTCGACAGGATATAACCATATTGATATAGAAACATGTAGAAAGAAAAATATAGCCGTTATAAATATAAGTGATTATGGCAGGACATCAGTTGCACAATATACTATCGGTATAATTTTAGCAATGATTAGAAATGTTATACAATCATCAAATGATGTCAAAAATCGACATATTGATTATGAAAAATATGAAGGACATGACATTTCTAACTTGATATTAGGAGTAATCGGCACAGGTTCAATCGGAAGTGCTGTTTGTGAAATAGCAAGTACATTAGGTATGAAAATATATGCTCATGATTTAAAAATAAATAAAAATATAAATACATTCGTGAAATATGTATCACTCAATGACGTTTTAAAAAACTCAAACATAATAACATTACATATTCCTTATCAAAAAGAGTTTCATCATTTATTATCAACAAAAGAATTTAATATGATGCAAGAATCCTCTTATATAATAAATACGGCAAGAGGTGAATTGATTGATACTAAAGCATTGTACGATGCTATTAAGTCTGGGAAAATAAAAGGTGCAGCATTAGATGTACTTGAATGCGAGGAACTCTTAATAAGCAATAAAGACTTAAATACTGAACTAAAAAATACATCATATAAATGTTTAGAAAATGCTCTTATTTCTCAAAAACTAATGGAATTTGATAACGTTATAATCACTCCACACATTGCATATAATACAAAAGAATCTATTGATAAAATTTTAAAAACTATGTTTTTTGCTATTAAAAATTATTTTAAAGGTATGCATACAAATAGAATTGTGTAAATTTAAAAAAATTAGCATTTAATAGATTTTTAACTATCCTCTATGTTAGTATAAACATAAAAGAGGTTAGTATATGACAGATAAAATTATAATATTTTCAGGAAAGCAATATTCAGGTAAAGATACAGCAGCAAAGATAATGCTTGAAAACATGCCTGATTTTCACAGATGTGCAATGGGAGATATAATCAAAATCGAATATGGCAAACAACATAATCTAACTTATGAAGAAATCGAAAAAAACAAAGCACAATATAGAGCAGGATTGATAGAATTAGGTAACTGGGGAAGAAGTCAATCACCTGATTATTGGTTAAACAAAATCATTTCATCAGATGGAAATATTATGGTAACAGATGTAAGAGTTCCCCATGAATATGAAGTTTTCAAGAATGCTGGTGCAATAACAATTAGAATTGAAGCAGATAGAAATACACGTGCAAAACGTGGTACACTTATTGGTGAAAACGATATTACAGAAGTTGGTCTGGATAATATTAAAGATTGGGATTACGTAATCACAAATAATAGTGATTATGAAAGTTTTAAAGAAAAAGTTTTATCCATTGTTGAAGAACTAAAATAAATAATAATTCGACCTTAATGCAATGAACCATCATTGTTTTATTCTGCCCTAATTTATCCAACGGAAACTCTTAACAAAATCTTCACCATTAATATCACCTAAAATTTCAACCATAAATTTTCTAGATGCTTTATCAGACAATTCTATTCCTGGGATTTTGTTCAAATCATTTATAAATGAACTATCACTATCAAGTCTGACACCAGGAATTTTGTTAAACAAAGTGTTCAAAGAAATATTACCAGCAGCACCCAACACAGTAGAAATTTTTCTCGAAATTTGTCCAAACACTCTCATATCAGCAACTTGAGTATTAAAATTCAATCTACCTGTTATATACAAACTCAAATCTTTACCATGTGAATGAATTTCAATTGTCTTGGCAATACCGTCTTTTATACGCAAATTACCATTGATACTAGAAAATTCACCAGTCTTCATCGGAGTAATAATATCAATAATACTATTCATTGAAATGCCAGTTATACCACCTTTAATTAAATTTCCTGCTTTCAACAAATATTCTAATGAACCTAATTTTGGCATACGACCATTTATAACTCTAAAGTTTCCATATCCATTCAAGGTTTCCATTTTTGTTTTATCATTTGTAGCATTACAACTTAATTCTATATGTCCTGTCAATGAACCATAAATTTGGTTAGGCAAATCAAATAACGCAATCGTTAAGGCATTCGCATTAACTGCTTTTGCATTCAATTCCATTTTCATGAAATTGTTCAAAATATTATAACCAACTTTACCAGTTATCGTTCCACTTGCCATATTAAACTTAAATGACTCGACAGCCATTTGCATTCTATCGTTCAACGAACAAACTGCTTCAAGATTTGACGCCTTAATATTTTTTATTCGAACATTACCTGCTCTAATTTTCACATTATCAAATACTAATGTATTCAACAAATCAGCATTAGCATCAGCATCAGGAGAAATAGCCGATGACAAGCCATTCAATTCCATTTGTTTTAATTGACTTATTGAATGATTTACATCAAAATCATTTATATAAATATCTGCACCAGTAACTTTATATGGTGGAATTAAATTGTTTTTCACATTCGCATTAACCATTATATAATTAGATAACACTTCACCTTTTGTTGTCACATTGATAACATCAGGTTTAAAATCTAATGCCAAATCTTTAATTGTTGTATTCAAATACGGCATTTCCATATTACTTACATCAAACTTACCAATAATCTTTGGACGGTTTGATGTACCATTAATTTTTAAATCAGATACGAAATTACCTTGTTTAATAGTAGGCTTTTTAAAAATAATATTAAAGAAATTTGCATTTGCAGGGTTTTCTGTTTTTATAATCAAATCCTTAAATGTATAGATTTTACCCATTTTCTTTATTTCACCATTAATTGCTAACAAAGGTAAAACATTTTGTCTATTATTTTGTGAAGCAATAAGTTTATTATATTTAAATTTGTGTAATTTAATTCTTCCATCTTTATTCATTTCCGCATCAAGATTCACTGTAATCGGATTCAAAGAATCACCAACTATTGCACCCATATAATATATACTTGAATTTTCTTCTATACGAATATCTGATTTTATATGAGTATTATTTTTATCACCAGAAATTAATGAAGAATATAATATATCACCATTCATTTTGATTGGATAAATATTATGAGCATTCCAATATTTATCAAAAACTCTTTGTACAAGTTTTGAATTAATATGAATATTATATTTTGGATTACGATAAATATTATCAACTTGTCCAAACAATAATAATGGCATATTATCAATCAAACAATTTAATTTATGCAAATATAGTTTATCATTTTTAACAACAATTTGACCATTTATCAATTTAATTGGAACAGTAACAATTTCTTTATGAGAATCTTCATAAACAGAATAATCAAAATTAACAGTATCCATATCTAATACAGAATTTAGATGATTATTTCTAATTTTTGCATTAACTGTTGCATTACCATACACAACATGAATTTTATTTAATTCTTTTTGCAAATTATATGGTAAAATATTTGCTTTCTTTATATAATTCACTGTCGATAAATCAAAATCTTTACAGTTAAAATTACCATTAAACCTTGCTCTTAACAAGTTTAATTTTTTTGTACCTAAATTTTTAACTGACAAATTTAAGTAGAATGGATTTTGTTTTATAACACCTCTAACATTTGAAATATTCAAATTAGAATGCTTCAATGTTATTTTTCCTGATAGTATTTTTCCATTCTTGACTGGTTTAGAATTTTTTATAACTTCAATATTAGAGTCAATACCATTTATTTGAATATTATCAATTTTGCCTTTATATTTTGCATGTAATTTAATATATAATTCATCAAGATATCTCAATTTTTCAGGTTCAAACTCGTTAACCAATATTTTAGGTGCATCTATCAATATATCTGCTATACCATCTTTAATTGAACCTTTGCATATTGCTTTTGATACAGAAGATATGTAACTTTCTAAATTAAATTTACAATTTGCTCTATCATAATCAATAATACCTTTAACATTTTTCAATGATAAACCGTGCAATTTCATATCATTTCCTAGAAGTTTTATATAACCTTTAGGGAAAATATTTTTATTCATCTGCAAATCATTAATATCTAAAATTTTACCTTTCAAATTAAGATAAAAATCTGTTTTACCTTTCACATCAGATAATGGTGGCACAAGAGATTTCATATCTTTTAACATTGGTGAAGTTGTAAGTGTAATAATCAAATCATTCAGATTTTGTTTGTTAGCAGTTACATTAAAATCTAAATCACCAAACAATGTACAAACACCATCTATCGTAATAGGTTGTCCATGAAGTGTACCAGTTCTGTTGATAAAATGTGCATTTTGATTATTAAAATTCAAATTTCCTTCTGCATTTTTCAATGTTAAATTATGAACATCAAGGAACCTTGCATCTGTATGAACAAAATTAAAATCACCCCATATATGTGGATCTAATTTTGTACCAACAATTTTTATATCAACATTACCACGTCCCTCAATATCCATTATAGGAACTGGACCTATCAAGAAACATAATATTTCATGCAACGGATTAAGAACTTGTTCAGCAACATTTAAGTTTACTGAAGAAGAACTTTTAACTTTTAAATTTGCATATTTATCACCATATATTAAAATATCACCTGTAACATAAACAATTTCCCTACCACCAGCAGGAACGACAACATCAAGTAATAACTTCTTGCGTTCGAAATTAATATTGATATTTGCTCCTTGTTTTGTGTCAGGTATGGGGTGAATCATTATACCATCAGTAACTTTGACACCACCAAAAATTTCAGGTTCAGGTAATTCACCTTTAATCTTTATATCACCTGAGATTAAACCATAAAATGGATATTCTTTAAGTTTTGGGATATTTATATCAGATGTAATAATTGGTGGCAATAACAACGCACCAACTCTCAAATCAGATTTACCAATATTTGTTTTCAAATCAAGATATGGAGTTTTTGAGAATATATTTAGGATTTCACCTGATAAATTTGCACTCAATCCTTTCGCAAAAACTCTACATCTATCAATAGATACAGATTCTTTACCTATTCTATAATCAGAAGTTAAATAAAGTTTATCTGGGAATATCATAGATTTATATTTATCTTTGAAAATAACTTTAATTCCAGTTAATGTTGATGATAAATTTTTACTATTAGAATTAAAATCAATAACACCATCGATACTTGAAATATCTTTATAAACAAATCTTGAAACAACATCTGAAAATGGTGCTAAATTAAAATTATTCAAAGATATATCAAATTTTGTTTTTGATAAGTTTTTATTTTTAGGAAAATTTATATCAAATTTAGCAGATGAAATATAATTATCTGCAATACAATTCATCAATGTATGGAATACAAAAGTTTTTTTACCTGTTTTAAAATAAGTATCATCACCATTTAAAGCATACCGTTTATTTTTTTCCGTTAAATTTATTTCATATTTTTTTATTTTAATTCTATCAATTGTTGGTTGTATATTTTGGTCTTTAATTTCAATCGGATAATCGCCAAGATATAATTTATCATTAAATTTTAAATCAGAAAAAATATATTTAGATTCAAAACTATTGATATGAATGCGTCCAATAAATAATGGCAAAATCCTAATATTTAGATTTGGATTTTTTAATTCTAATGCTTTTGAGCCGTCTTTATTTAACAGTTGAATGTAATTTGCTTTAACTTTCAAATGTGGAATAACACTAGTAATAACTCGTGGTTTAGATACTTGAATATTGATACCTGTTTGCTCATATATATACGTCAAAACAGGATTGGCACATAACCTAACTCCTAAAGGTAGAATTATTAGCCATATTGTATAAAAAATTGTAAAAAAATATATATATTTTGAGTACTTATTATTCATTCTTATTGTCTTAATTATAAGCCTAATTCGGCTTTTACACAACATTAGAAAGGTGTTTACATCAAAGAATAGTACAAACGAATGAGATGAGATTTTTTAATTTGTTAGATTATAATTTTCATTTTCTTCTTAAATTATTTGGCTAGTCGCAAAAGTGCGGTTCTACTCAATCCTGAATAATCCAAGACAGCAAAGCGACGAAGTAATTTAACATAGAGTCATTCCGAACTTGTTTCGGTATCTAATAAGAAAAGATGCTGAAACGAGTTCAGCATGCCTGTTGCTTTTTCGTTATTTCGAACTTGCGGATTTTGTACTCTGCCTCACAATTAAAAAAAATAAACATATTTTTTAAACTTAACAAAAAACATCTTTTTCAATTCATTAAATCATGCAAAACCTTGCCATGACGCATGTTAAGACATGTAACAAAATTTAACAACTCTGAAATCGAACAATTAAAAAATACTTTACATGTGTAGGAGAGCAAAATGTCCATAGATTTTAACAATAAATTCAATAATGATATTGCAGCACAGAAAAACCAAGATGGTACAACTGGTGCTGGGGCAAAAAATGATACTGATAAGACATTGTTCACAAGACAACAATTCACAAACAGTATCATGAATGCTCTTAGTGGAACAAAATTAAATGATTCCCAAGTTTCACAATTCAAACAAGAAGCAACATCAATCTTCTCAACTTATGACAATAGTCCTCAAGACAACAAATGGTCACAAACAGAAGCAAATAATGGTGGTACTAACGCATTATCAACATTCTTTGGAAAAGTTAATAATGCTATTAAACAGGTAACTTCTGCAGTAAATGTTAACAAAACTCAAGATGTTTCAAATACTTCAGAAGTTTCAAAAGCAGACAAAGCAAATAATGTTCAAACAGCACAAAATATTGAAGATAACCAAATAGGTGAAGTATTACAACAAAATGTCCAAAGATTTATGGATGAAAATAATATTTCACAAATGCCAAATATAAGTGAATTAAATAACGCAACAACTGCATTAATGAATGGCATAACAAAAGGAGTTGCTACAGACAATAATGGAAATGAGGTTCCTTATATAATCGACCTCAATACTGGTAAAATATCAAAAATAAGTGCAAGTGAAGCACAACAAGTTGATAAAAAAATAAAAGGAGTAAATGACAAGGCTGATACTCTAAATAAAGTATTAAATCTAAATGATATTTTAGACAAATATGCACAAAAAGGTTTCCAACCAGTTGGCAAAGCAGAACAAAAAACAATAAATGGTCAAACAGTTCTTATTGGAACACTTAGAAATTCTAACGGTGAAGAAGTTAAAATCAACTTAAAAACTGGCGAAGAAATTAAAGAATAACTTATTATATGGCGAATGAAAAATTATGGATTAAAAAGCACTTCTTAACAAAGAGGTGTTTTTTAATATACACTTATACTTGAACAATAATTTCTTCAGAATTTTCTTTACAAATATAATCTAATGTTTTCAATATTTCATCATAATTATCCATTACAACAAGTTTACTTCTATACTTAGCAGCATTTTTAACACCATTTATATAGAATGGATAAAATTTTCTTACGAATTTGATGCCAACATTCTCACCTCTCAAAGCGATTTCCTCATCAAGATGAGTTTTAAAATCTGCAATTTTTTCTTCTAATGTTGGCACTGGTAACCTTTCACCAGTTTCAAAGAAATGTTCAACTCGATAAATTAACGATGCATCACCAATCGCTGCACGACCGATTGCAACACCATCAGCACCAGATTCTTCCATACATTTTTCTGCTGTTTCAATGGAAGTTACATCACCATTGGCAAAAACTGGAATATCAACGGCTTTTTTTAGTTCTGCTATTTTTTTCCAATCAGCATTGCCTGCATACATTTGATTACGAGTTCGACCATGAATAGTTATAAAATCAGCACCAGCCTCCTGCATCCATTCACCAAACTCAACGAAATTCATTTCACTAACAGTATAACCCAATCTAAATTTTACACTAACCGGAACTGTAATCTTTTCTTTAACTGCTTTCACAATATCATACGCAAGACTATGGTCACGCATTAAAGCACAACCATCATTTCCACGAACAACTTTACCAACAGGACAACCCATATTTATATCAACCATATCAGCAAACTGCTCCAAATACTTAGCACAATTTGCTATCATCTCCGATTTATGTCCACTTAATTGATATGATATAGGACTATGATTTTCATCACGTTTTGTAATAACTGTATCCTTTACTTGTGTCAAGGCTTCAGAACTAATCATCTCAGAAGTTAACAAACATGTATTTGAATATTTACGCACAAGACTTCTCAACACATAATCTGTAATACCAGCCATTGGTGCTAATGAAACCTTTGATTTTATTAATTCTTTTACTTCCATAATTATTTTTCTTGTTTTATTGTTGATTCAATCTCCGGTATTCTTGCTTTTACATATTGAGAATACTCATCATCTGTTTTATACACATTGATAAATTTTTTATAATATTCAAGTGCAGATGTAAGATTATTCATATTATCATAATCTATTGCTATCAAATAATATGTAACATCTTGATTATTATTAAATTCTAAAGATTTTTTATAATCATTAACAGCAAGTTGTGGTTTGTTTTGTGCATCATAAACAGATGCTCTATAATAATATGCATCTGCATTCTTTGGATTATCAGTCAATGCCTTATTTAACAATGATAATGCCTCGTCATATTTTTGTTCTTCAACCAATTTTGCTGCATCTTGAACATTATTTTGACTTATAACTTCATTCATATCTAACAATGCTTCTTTAGCATTTGTATTAGATGGATTAACCTGTACTGCTCGTTGAAAATATTTTTTTGCTTCTATATAATTTCCAGCATTAGCATACAAAGCACCCACACTATATGCTATATCAGAATTATTTGGTGAAGATTGTAGTGCTTTTTGATAATATTCTAATGCTTTATCATTCTGATTCAATCCTTGATAAGCACCTGCAATACCTAATAAAGTATCGGTAGTTGCGGGTTGGATAGAATTATACAAATCTAATGCTTTTGAATAATCTTTAGCATTATATGCATCATATGCTTGAGAAATTATTTCAGCCGTAGAATCTTCTTTAACATCATTCAAAATTTTCGCAATATTTTTATTATTAGGGAATTTTGATTTTGCCTCAGTTAATATAGATTCAGCATTGTTATAATCTTTTTTTTGAGCATAACAAATAGCCAAATTTTCATATACTCCATCTCTTTGAGGATCTGCTTCCTTAACCGCTGAATAATATTTAATCGCACAATCATAATCTTTCTTTTCGTGCAATTCCATTGCATCATCATACAACTTATCTATGTATGATTTTTCAGGATTAACTTTACTTCTTACATAATTATAAATATCTTCTGATGTCATTGAAGCCCTAGTTAATTCTACTATTTTATTATTATAGTCTTCACTATCAGGTTTTATTTGTTTAAGTTTTTTATATTGTTCTAATGCTAATTTTTGACAATCAGGTTTAGCCTCATAACATTGTGCCAAATACAAATTTGCTTGGTAATTTTGAGGGTGAAGAATAAGAATATTTTTATAAGTTTCTATCGCTTTATCATAATTACCTTGTGCTTGAAGCAAAGTACCAATATTTATTTGAGTATTTAAAGCAGTTTCTTCACTTCTAGCAGGTTTTGTTTGAGATTGACGATAATAATTATAAGCCTCTTCATATTTACCTTGTCTTTGCTTGATTGCACCCAAATCGGCTAACAATTCAGCATTATTTGGAGCAGTTTCCAATTTTTTCTGATAAATACGTTCTAAATCACATAATATTTCAGGTGAATCTTCACTATGAGCCAAAACAAAATTATATTGTTCAGATGCTCCAACAGTATCGCCCATTTTATCTAAAACATTTGCATAACGCATTCTTACTGAAATATCATTAGCATCATTTTCTATTGCTAATTTATAATACTCAGAAGATTTAACAAGATTATTAATTGATTTCATCATTGATGCAATTCTAAGAGTTGCAACTTTTCTATATTTTTCAACATTAATAATCTGCTCATATTCATACATTGCAGCAGGGAAATTACCAGCATTATTTAATTCTTCTGCCATTCTATAATGACCTTCTGGTGAAATATTAGCACCATATCGTTTTTCACAATACTGTAAACTATTAAATGCAGAAGATATTGAACTAATAGAGTTCATTGCAACATCTCTATCTACATAATATTTCAAATAAAATAATGCACTTCTAAAATCATCTGCTGCTGCTTTAAAATTATTTTCATAATTTGCTAAATAAGTTCCACGTGCAAGATAAGAATTAACCAAACCAATCCTTGCAGAATTATCTAGAAAATTTATCATAAGTGCTTTTTTAAATTCATCAATTGCACTTGAATATCTTGAATTAAAGAAATATTGTTGTCCTAATGTATAATGTTCTTGAAAACCAGCATAAGATGGAAACTGGATTCCGACACCAATACTCATTGCTAATATACAACCTGTTATCAATAACTTTTTGTTCATACAAATATTTTATAACAAGCATAAATCTTGTACACTAATCTAAACATTTAGTAACATATACTATTTTAAATTTGTATATATAAATGACAAAAGATTATTTTATGTTAAAATAAAATTTGTTGGGGGAAAGTATGACACTAGAATTAAATCAAAAACAAGGATTAATCGCAGGTGATGGGTTATTACCTGTAAAGATGGCACAATATGCAAAAGAAAATGGATTTGAAGTAATTTGTATTTCATTATCATCAGATAACTATAAAGAATTAAAAAAATACTGTTCTAAAGTATATTCTTGTTGTCCTGGCGAAGCAAAAAAAATTGAAAAAATATTGGTTGACGAAGATATAAAACAACTAACATTCTTAGGTAAAGTTAGCAAAAGCATTCTTTTAAAACGTCCAAAATTTGATACCAAAGCCGTTAATTTTCTAAAACAAGCCGTAAGATTAAATGATGACAAAGTTATGCTTATGATTATTGAAGAACTTGAACAAATTGGTGTGACTGTACTTGACCAAACAATTTTTATTAAAAATCTAATGATACCATCTGGTGTTTTAGGAAAAACTCAACCGACAAAAGAACAAATTGAAGATGTAAACTATGGTTATTGGCTTGCTAAAGAAACCGGTAAACTTGACATCGGTCAATCGGTAGTAATTAAAGATAAAATGATTATGGCTGTTGAAGCAATCGAAGGTACTGACAAATGTATTAGACGTGGTTGCAAATTGGCTAAAAAAGATGCTTGTATCATCAAAGTTTCTAAACCAAAACAAGATAAACGATTCGATATTCCAGCAATTGGTTTAAAAACTCTCAAAACAATGAGAAGATACAAAGCGAAATTAATTGCTGTTGAAGCGAATGAAACAATCATTGTAGATCAAGAAAAAACAATACAATATGCCGACAAACACGGCATCGTAATCATGGCGGTATAATGAAAAAACTGTTTATTATAACAGGTGAATATTCAGGCAGTATGCATGCTGTTAAAGTTGTTGAATGCCTAAAATCTCAATATCCTGATATAGAAATTGAGGGTATTGGCGATTCTAATCTTGAAAAAGCAGGAGTAAAATTATTCACTAATCATTCTAAAATGTCTGCCATGGGTTTAAGTCCTAAAATAATAATCAATCACTTATTATTAGGCAAAAGATTAGTAGATTATTTGACAAAAGAATATAGACCTGATTTAGTTCTTATGATTGATTACGGTGCATTCAATCTAAGTGTATCAAAATTTTTAAAGAAGAATGGATTAAAAATATTCTATTATATTCCACCACAAGTTTGGGCTAGTAGGAAATGGAGAATAAATACAATTAAGAAAAATATTGATAAAGTTCTTTGTATTTTTCCATTTGAAGTTGATATATATAAAAAAATGGGGATTGATACTCACTATTGTGGACACCCACTTGTTAAACAACTTCCACCAAAAGCAAATAGAAATGAATTTTTTGAAAAACACAATTTAGACAAATCAAAAAAACTTGTTTCTATTTTCCCAGGTTCTAGAGTTTTTGAACTTAAATTTTTGATGAAATTATTCTTAAAATCAGCAAAACTTCTACAATCAAAACACCCTGATTTGCAGTTTGTAATTTCACATGCTCCTAATCTTTCAGACAAAGTTTATAACAAATATTTGAAAGGTGATACAACATTTAAAATTATACAAGGTGAAAACCAAGCACTTTTAAGTGTTTCTGATGCCTTAATATTAGCATCAGGAACTGTTGCACTTGAAGCGACACTTTATCAAGTACCAATGATTATTTCATACAAAGGTCCTTGGCTATTTTATTTTATCTATCTATTAGTAAGATGTATAAAAATGGTTTCATTACCAAATATTATTTTAAATAAAATTGTTGTTCCCGAAATAATTCAAGGACAAGCAAATACTAAAAATATTACTTCAGAAATAGAAAAACTTTTATATAATGAAGAATACAGAAATAAAAATATTGAAGAACTTGGAAAAGTAAAAAAATTACTATCAGATAAATATTCTGCTCAAGAAGTAGCAAACATAATCAAAGAAAATATTTAAAATTGTAAGAAACGACAGATTTTATATCTGTCGTTTCTCGTTTCATAGTATTGAATTTTATTCGGTTACTTATTTACTTTTTTAGATTTTGCTTGATGCAATTTACCATATTTTGCTATTTGTTCATCTGCTAAAATATCGTACATTGCTTTTTCATCTTTTGCTCTAAAAGGTCTATCTTTTGGAGCAGCCATTTTTTCTTGACGAACTGTTTTTGAAGTTTCACTCAATGTATTTACAATATCTTTTACTGTATATTTTCTTGTCCCATCTTCATTTCTTACTTTCAACATATAATTTACTAAACGTTTGTTTTTGCCATTTATACGTTGATATAAATCAAGTGCATCTTCATTCTTTTCTGTAGTACGTTTATTGAATGTACCATTTTTTCTTGCTGCTGCTCTCGTTTCTTTAATTGAATCAAAGATTTCTGGCAACATACTTAATCTCATCTTAGTTGCTTTATTTGCATATACTCTAGATTGATCAGCATATACATTCTTACCTAATTTATTTTCAATAATATTATTTACATCATTGATTACAACCAATTTTTTAGCAGATGGTTGTTTTGGTACATAAGGTTTGAAGAATGAACGATGTTTTACAACACGTTTTTCTACTTGTGGTTTAACAACAGATGTGTCAACACTTGCAACCTTTGACATTGTATTAATCATTGTAGGCTTAATCGAATCATTTTCAGTAATGTTATCTACCGATTTTTTCATTTTTTCAGCATCTTGTTCTGCTGCAACTTTTTCCATTTTGGCTAAATCTTCACCAGTCCAATATATATTATTATCAACAGGTTCTTCTTTTTTCTTAAACAAACCTTTTAAACTATCCATTGCACGACCAAAAATTGATTTAGGTTTTTGTTCATAATGTTCCACTACACTTTCATAAGAATGATATCTATTCATTCCTATTGTTTCCCCAATAACATCGGCATCTCTGTTTAATACTTTTGTGCCAACTTGGTCTGCTAATTTCAAATATGATTCCGCTTTACCAAAGCCTCTACCATTTTTATTTAACTTATTAATAAATTTCATCATATTAGGATCTTCATCCATCATTTTGAAGACTTTACCAATATTTGAAATTTCATTTTCATCATATTTATCTCTTTGTGCACCAAAATAATAATTTGATTCAATAAATTTACCACGTGCTACAGCATTATCTTTTGTTGTTGTCTTATAAATCTCTGCTAAACTATCTGCATCTTTATTTGATACACCATGTCTTATTGCAATTCTTGCATCTAATGTTTTAACTAATTCATTTGCTTCTTTTGAATAATGAGGAGTCAATTCTGCTCTATTAAATTTTCCTACTTCTACAAGATTTGTAAATAATCGATTTACTTCATTAATATTATTTGCATTCTTTTTATCATAAGATTTTGCAGAAATTTTTTCATCTAATAATTTAATAACATTTTTATCTTCAGCATTATGATGAATATGTGGTTTATATGATTCATAATTTGCAAGATATTCTTCTCTATTTGGAGAATTAATCATATCCATAAAAATTCTTTTTGTTCTTTCAGTATTACCAGCATCTCTATGATTAACTCGAATACCACTTATATCATTATAAATTGTACCTGCAATATTAATTTTTTTAGGATTATTTTCTAATTTTTCAAAAACTGTTTTTGTTTCTGCAAATGGAAGATTAATAGAATCTACAAATCTGAAATGTTCATCAGATGGTTTTTCCACAATATCAAATATCTTATCGACTAATTCTGGATTTTCTTTTTTCCCTACTTCGGCATAAAAATTTGTTCTATTATATTTTTCCACCATCAAAGCATAAAAATCAGTTTTTCTTTTAGTATTGCCATTCAATTTTTTTTGAACATCTTGAGCATCTTTACCTAAAACATCGGCAGCCCAACCAGTCATTTCTTTGAACTCTTTCTTGGCTTGCTTTGACAACATCATTTTACGTAAAGATTTTGCCAAATTGTCCATACCTGTAAAACTAACATTTTGTGAATGTTGATAATTTGATTGAATATTTGATTGCAAGTTGTTAGATTTAACTTGATTTTTTCTAGCCATGATAGCAGTTTGTTGAAAATTGTTGTAATTAGTTGATATATTCATTCTTATTTTTCCCTTTTTCACATGGTCTAAAACTTCTAAAAATAATTTTTGCTATTTTGTTTTAAAAAAATAATAAGAATTTTAACAAAAATTTAAAATGTAAAATGTTATTTCAAAAAATAAAAGAATTTTTGCATGACAAGTATTGTTATACTAAAATTTGAATATGGAATCATACGAAGTTGAAAATATATGGCAAGAAGTAAAAGAGGAACTTTTAAAAAATGTTCCTGAATCCTCTTATCCTTGGATAAATTCACTTGAACCAACAGGTTTTGCCGGTGGTGTTTTTACTGTTGTTACAGCATTATCAATGGCAATTAATGTAATCAGAAAAACACATCTTAAAGAAATTCAAGATATTTTCAAAAAAGTAACAGGACACGATGTAGATTTTGAAATTGTTTTAGACAAAGATACAACCAACGCAATAAAAAAAGAAAAGAAAAAACAACAAGCAAAAATTGAACAAAAAAAATTATCAACACAAAATGAAAAACCAATCGGTAATTTATCTCAAATGCATTCAAGTGCAAATTTAAATCTAAAATATAAATTTGAAAATTTTGTCATTGGAGAAAATAGTAAAACTGCATACGCAATAGCAAAACTTGTTGCAGCACACCCTGCTGAAAAATATAACCCATTATTCATATATGGTGGTTCCGGTCTAGGTAAAACACATTTAATGCAAGCAATTGGTCATTATGCGATGTTTAACCTTTCTAGAACAAAAGTTAAGTATATCAAAACCCAAGATTATGTAAATCAATATATTAATAATCTTCGTGGAAAAGATAAAACTGATTTAATGATAAAATTTAGACAAAAGTTCAGAAATGTTGATATTTTATTAATTGATGATATTCAATTCATAGAATCAAAGACAAAATGTATGGAAGAATTATTTTATACATTTGAAACATTACAACAATTAAACAAACAAATTGTAATAACATCAGATAGATTACCAAAAGATATTCCAACACTACCAGATAGGCTACGCACACGTTTTGAAATGGGTATTGTTGTAGATATTAAACCACCATCATTAGAAACTAGAATAAACATTCTAAAAAAATGGGCAGATGATTTAAGACTTGATATCAAAGATGATGTTTTTGATTTTATTGCCCAAAATTTCAACAATAATGTTAGAGAACTAGAAGGAGCATTCAACAAAGTCACGGCAATCGCTGATATTGAAAATGCTGATATAACATTAGATTTCGTACAAAATATACTAAAAAGTGAAACTCAATCAAAACGTATCACAATAAATAATATTGCTCAAACAGTTGCAGAATATTATAACCTAACAGTTGATAACTTAAAAAGTCCTGCACGTTCACAAAATATTACAGAAGCAAGAAGATATACAATATATTTAGCACGTGAAATGACTAAAATGAGTTACGAAGAAATCGCTAAATTTTTACAAAAAAAACACCCTACAATGCTTTATTCATACGAAAAAATGGTTGAAGAAGCCGATAAGAAAAAAGAAGTTAAAGAAACTATTCGAGAATTAAAACAAGCAATCAAGTGTAACGCAATATAAAAAACTCTTTCAATCTCTTGAATTTTCTGCTATAATCAACTCAATACATAGTGTGGAGTTCAAAATGCAAAGATTTATCGGTCTAATTGGTATTGTAGTTATTTTAGCAATTGCTTATTTATTATCTACAGACAGAAAAAAAATTAATTTCAAAACAGTAGGCACAGGTTTTTTATTACAAATAGCACTTGCCTTATTTATTTTTAAAGTTCCTTTAGGACAATTCTTATTTTTAGAAATAGGAAAGTTTATTGAAAAACTATTACATTTTGCAATTCAAGGTGGACAAATCGTATTTGGTGGTTTGTTGGAAACACCATTTGAAAATGCATTCTGTCATAATGCTCATATTTTTACATTACAATTGATTTGCTCAAGTATTTTTATGATGATTCTTGTAAATATTCTATATTATTATGGAATAATGCAAAAAGTTGTTGCAGTTCTTGGCAAAGCAATGAACAAACTAATGAAAGTATCAGGTGCAGAAGCATTATGTTCTGTTGCAAACTCTTTCGTTGGACAAATTGTTGCACAAATTATGATTAAGCCATACCTAAAAGATTTAACACGTTCAGAACTTTTAACATGTATGGCTGGTAGTATGGCTTGTATTTCAGGTGCTATAATGCCTATTTACATTGGAATGGGTATTCCTGCAGTATATGTTTTAGCATCATCTGTTATGGCTGCTCCTGGTGTATTTGTTTTAACAAAAATTATGTATCCAGAAGACGGTAAACCAAAAACTGGTGAACATATCGACTTACAAGTAGAAAGAACTCACGTAAACGTTATCGATTCAATTTCTGCTGGTGCTTCTGATGGTATGAAAGTTGGTATCAGTGTATCTGCAATGATTATTGCATTAGTTGCACTTGTTGCAATGATTGATTGGATTTTAGGTGGTATTGGTTCATTCTTATACAACACTCTTCATATTGGTCTTGCTTGGTTGCCAAATCTTTCATTAAAATTTATTCTAGGCAAAATATTCTCAATATTAGCACTTGTAATGGGTGTACCAATGAAAGATATTACAACTGTTGGTGGACTTATGGGTGAAAAAATTGTTCTTAATGAAATGGTTGCTTATTTAGATTTGACAAATATTAAACATTTAATATCTGAAAAAGCATTCTTAATTGCAAGTTTCGCTTTATGTAGTTTCGGTAATATTGGTTCTATCGCAATCCAAATTGCTGGTATTGGTGAACTTGCACCAGAACAAAGAAAAAACCTTGCAGAACTTGGTGTAAGAGCATTGATTTGTGGTACTCTTACTTGTTATATGTCTGCAACAATCGCTGGTATTTTATTCTAAAATAAAACATAAATTAAACTCAAAAAAACCTTGAATAATTCAAGGTTTTTTTTATTATATTTTTTCTTTATTATCCTTTCAAATATGGCAAAAGTTTTGCTTTGTACAAATTTATATCAGTCACAGCAACACGTTTTGGAATATAATCAACAGATAAATTTTCCGCAATTTGTTTAATATTATTACAACCAGAAGAAATAATAATTTTTGTATTAACATATTTTTTAAATGTTCTAACCTGTTCAACAAACCATTCACCAGCATACTTTGGTGCAAAATCTTCTTCCATTTGTAAATCTGTCACAATCAAATCGTAAGGCACTTCAGCATTACTCATAAGAAAATTATAACCATCACGAGCAGATTGTGCCATATCTATTGCATAATTATCATTATTAATCTCTATAAAAACCTCTTCTATTGCATTCTGATGAAAAGTTAACCAAGATGAACTATCATCAACTATCAAAATTTTTTTCATAATAATAACCTATTTCCTTAATTTTGATGCACCTTTTAAATATACAAACTTTGGTTCGAAATTATCTTCACAATTTAAGACCACCAATATTCTTAAACATTTTTTTAAAGAATTTGGTACATCTAATTCATGAAAACACATCATCGCAACCTTATCCCAACCACATTCACATCTTGCAAACTTAGCAGGAAATTCTGCATTCAAATCTGGTGTCAAAGTAAAAATTACATGAGATATCATTTCTGGCTTAATTTTATTTTGTCTCACAAGTTCAGTAATTAATTCTATTGTTGCGGAATGAATACTTTCTACCGTATTTTCATCAACAGTAATCGCACCCCTAATACCCTTACTTAGCATTTCGAACTCCGTTATACCAATCTTTTGCAGACATTTCACCTTTTCCTTCAGGTTTTACTCTTGTTAATTTAACAATACCATCACCCGTAAGCATAAGTACACCATCTTTTACTGCTTTAATAATTTCACCAATTTTTTGTGACTCACATTGGCAAGACTCATCTTTAACAACCTCTGTTTTTAATACTTTTATAATCTTGTCATTAAACTTAAAATAAGCACTTGGTGATTTATAAATGCCTCGAACTAAATTATGAATATCACGAGCAGATTTTGACCAATCAATCAATGTTTCTTCCTTAGTCAATTTGTTAGCCATACAAACACCATCTTCACATTGAGGAATTGGAGTTAATTTTTGCTCATAAATACCTATTAATGTTTTTTCCAAAAGTTCAGGTGAATCTATTGCAATTTTTTCCCATAAATCTTCACAAGTCATATCATCAGGAATTTGAATTGTTTCTTTCATACAAACATCACCACAATCAAGTCCTAATTCTGTAATCATAGTACAAATACCGGTTTCTTTTTCACCATTAATAATTACACGTTGAATAGGATTTGCACCACGATATTTAGGCAATAAAGATGCATGAAGATTTATCGTTTCAAACTTTGGAACATCTAAAACTTCTTGTGATAAAATTTGACCAAATGCAAATGTTACAAAAAAATCGGGTTCGTATTTACGTAAAGCATCAATCATATCAGGCTCTTTACGAATAGATTTTGGTTGATAAACAGGTAAATCATGTTGAATTGCAAATTCTTTAATAGGTGACATTCTCAATTTTTTACCACGACCAGCAGGCTTGTCGGGTTGAGTAACAACTGCCATTACATCTATTCTATCTGAATTATATAGATATTCTAATGATTTTAATCCAATATCAGGAGTTGCGAAATAAACAATTTTAATTTTATTTGTCATTATCTAAAGCCTCTTGCAATTCTGGCTCATCAAGAAGTTTTTCTACTTCAACAGGTGGCAATTCATGTTGTTTTAAAACTTCATCAGTTTCAAACCTATTTACAGTATGGTCAATAAATAACACACCATCTAAATGGTCATTTTCATGTTGAATACACCTTGCTAATAAAGTACCGTCTTTTGCTTCCAAAACAAATGGCTTACCATTTCTATCAATTGCTTTAACCATTACATTTTTATATCTTCTTACATTTGTATATGCTTCTGGAAAACTTAAACAACCCTCTTGAGAAAGTATAGCACCCGATTTCTTAATAATCTTAGGATTAATAAAAACCATAGGTCTTAATGGTTCATCACCTGTTGAAACATCAATTACAAATAATCTTAAATTTACACCAATTTGTGGTGCGGCAAGACCAACACCATTATTCATATACATCGTATCAAACATATCTTGAATAAGTGTTTTTATCTTTGATGAAACTTTATGTACTTCTTTTGATTTTTCTCTTAATGACGGTGTTCCGTATTTTAAAATTTTCTTAATTGCCATGCTTAAACCTTTATAACTCTCATTATAAATATTAAACTATAATTTAAGGCTAAATTCAATAATTTTATTCTGCGTCTTTTCTACGTCTAATTTTAATTTTTTTCAAATGCTGCTCAAATGCTCTATACCACGCTAATTTTTGCTGAAACAAAGTTTCATAACCATCAAATTTTGCTTGAGAAATATTATAACTTTGATTATCACAAAGTTCTTCTAATTTTTGGGCTAAAAATTCAGCATATTCCTTACGATTAACTTTACTTTCAGTTAATTCAATATGTTCACCGAATTCAACCCAAACTTCAGGTCGATTATCTCTCAAAAATACATAATCAACTGCGATAGGAATTAAATTAACTTTACCATACGCCTTTGCTGCTTTTTCAGCAATATATGATACACCAGATTGAAACTCAATAGGTCTAAAATTTGGTGGTTTAATAATTCCTTGAGGATAAATATACAAAATATTATTCAAATCTTTCAAAACTCTAACAGAATATTTTAATGCTTCCATAGATGCTTGAGGAGATTTTTTATTTACACTAAATGCTCCACCACGTCTAAGCAATGGAAATCTATTCAATTCTTCTACCATCAAACGTATTTCTTTTTTACAAAGACGATTACAAATATTATAACCTACAATTCCGTCCCACCAATTGTTATGTGGTGCAAAAAATATGGTAGGCACTTTATCATCTCGATTTACAAAATTTTTATATCCTTTATAACGAAATGCACAAAATCTATCTTCTAACATATTATAGAAAAACCTATCAGCAACCCATAACCAAAATGGTGATGTTCTTGCAGGTCTAAATTTTTCATCTTTATGTCTTAATTTTGTAGGTGGTACTTCACTATATAATTCTTGTAAATTTGTCATACCCTTATCATATCATCTTTATAACTATTTTGTGAATAGACAAAAGCGTAATATTACTTTTTTTAACAAAAAATTATTAAATATCAAATATATATCGTATTCTAAAATAATAAATAATATGCTAGAATAATCCAGTACAATACATATATGTAACTTATTTTATGACAATGAATTTTGATAATAGTAAAGACGACAATATCTTATCAGGCCAAGAATCAATCTTTGAAGATTCCGAAGTATCTGCATTAAGGAATAGTAATAAGTATTTAGACGAAACCAAAAATCTTGAAGATTTTCAAGATAATAGTATCATATCAAAATTCTTTAATGCCTTATCAAATGCACTAAATGAAGATGAAGCAACAAAAGATAGAAAAAAATTACAAAAGTATGCAGATAAAGTTTTTAAAGATAATGAAGATTTCATAAAACTATTACATGATTTTGGTTGCGTAATGATTTATAAAAAAGATTGTATTGAACTACAATGCGACAAATTTAAACTTAAAGGTAAAATCATTACAGAATCTGATGGAACAATATTGTTTGATGAAAATTCTCAAAAAATTTTATATAATATTTCTGAAATTATGAAACATTCTAACAATGTTGATAGCATTATTGACAATAACGAAGCAGAAGGTTTTTATCCTGTAGGGAATTTAGAAAAGAAAAAAGTAATCTATCAAGGTAAAGAAGTTGAAGCATTCTGTGGAACACTTATGAATTCACTCGGTCAAACAAAACAAATATATTATTATAACAGCAAAGAAATAACTCCTGATAATTAATAAAATCTATGTTCAACCAAATAAACGATATTATAAATTAGGTTTAAAGACTCTATATTTTTATCCGTTATATTTCTTAATTATGTATTGATTTTCAAACAAAAATCATTAAATCACCACATGTGAAGAAAAGAGAAGAGAAAGGATAAAATATGTCATCATCAATTAGTTCAATCAATTCATCAAGTAATAATGACTCGTCCATAAAAAAGTCTTATATATCTGATGCTACAAAACGTCAGTTACAATCGCTAGGTATTGATCCAACAACTGTTTCATCAGAATCTCAAGCACAATCAATAATTAATGCTAAAAAAGCAGAAAAGAGTTTCCAAGATTCACTAACAACAAAAACTCAAGCAACTGACAAAACAACACAAAAAGCAGAATCATCTGAATCATCATTAATTTCAGAAGCAAAATCATTAGCAGAAGAACTTGGTGTAAGTGTTTCTTCTGATGATACATTTGATGAAATTACTGCTGCAATCTCAGATGCTATTGAAAAACTTATGGATAAATCAGCAAACGATCCACAAGCACTTCAACAAATACAAATTTATAAGACACGTCTATCTCAATTGAATAACCAATATTCAGACGTATCAACATCAAATTCTAATATATATAATGCTATGAGTGCTCAAGCCGCAAACACAAGATATATGTTAGGTTTATAAACTATAATTATCAAATCAACAACGAACTAAAAAGGCTGATTTAAAAATCAGCCTTTAAATTTTATTAACCAACGAGTTTTTTCAAATAATTTGGAAGTGCAAACCTTGCATTATGATAATCTCTATTATAAATCTTGCAAGAATTTGTTATTTCTTCTTCTCTATCATCTGCATAATATGATAGTGGCTTTACATCAACTGAACAGAATGCCCAAGCCCAATATCCTCCTGGATATGTTGGTATAGGTGAAGTAAATGTTGAACAAACTGGAAAAACTTTTTTCAATAGTTTATACATCTTTTCAATTGCATCTGATTGAGCAACTGGTGATTCAGATTGAGCACATAAAATACCGCCTTTTTTCAATGCCTTTCTAACATTTGAATAAAATTCTTCGGTAAATAATCCCTCACCAGGTCCCATTGGATCAGTTGAATCAATCAAAATAATATCATATTCATCTTCTTTATCTTTTATAAATTCAATAGCGTCTTCAACTTTTATTTCAACTTTTGGATTATCAAGTTCACAAGAAATAGTTGGTAAATATTTCTTACAAGCATCAATAACCATACCATCAATTTCGCATAAAACAACTTTTTCAACAGTTTTATGTTTTAAAACTTCACGAATAGTACCACCATCTCCACCACCAATTACTAAAACAGATTTTGGTGCTTTATGATGCATCATAGGGATATGAGAAATCATTTCATGATAATAAAATTCATCACCCTCTGTACACATCATCAAATCATCTAGTGTTAAAAATTTGCCTAATGTTGAATCAGAATCAATGATTTCAACTTTTTGAAATTCTGATTGTTCAGAAAAAAGTGTTGCTTTCTTCTTGATTGCTATTCCAAATCCTTCTGGTGTAATTTCTTTATAGAATTCTGTCATAATTTTATATCTCCTGATAATATATGTATATGCAAGTGAAATACTTCCTGACCTGCTTCTTTTCCTGTATTTATAACTGTTCTGTATGATTTAATACCTAACTTTTTAGTAACAGTTTTAACTGTCATCATTAATTTTCCTAATAATGCTTCATCATCACATTCATTAAGTGATTCGACATGAACTTTTGGTACAACCAACATGTGTATATTTGCTTTTGGATTAATATCATTAAAAACAACAGAATATTCATCTTCATAAACAAATTCTGTACCAAAATCACCATTGATAATTTTACAAAAAATACAATCGCTCATATTTTCTCCTTTAATTTATCACTCTTATTTAAACCTTATCCCATCTTAATTCAAAAGAATAACATTGTAAATGATTACCTAATATGTATCAAATATAAAGTTGCTAATGAGAAATATACAAATAAACCAACAACATCAATCGTTGTAGCAATTACAGGTCCTGATGCAATTGCAGGATCAATTTTAATTTTTTTCAAAACAAATGGTGTACAAGTACCAATAAGAGTAGCACACATCATATTTATCATCATTGATAAACCTACAACAACACCTAAACCTATAGAATGTTGCCACCCCCAAGTAACAACAGAAACCAAAACACCAAACAAAATACCAATTAACAAACCAATTGCGGTTTCTCTCATCATGTGATGAAGTGCAGATTTCAACGAAATTTGACCTGTTGATAATCCACGAACAATCAAAGTAATACTTTGTGTTCCAATATTACCACCCAAACCTGCTAACAATGGCATAAATATTGCAATAATAGGAAAAGCATGCAATGTTGCATCAAAATGATTCGCAACATTTACTGCAACAAATTCACCAATCAATGTAATAAATAACCAAGGTGTACGTGCTTTCACTGCGTGCAACAAACGACCTGTAATAATATCATCTTCATCTTCAACCATATCAGTTGCGATACCAGAAGATGTATAGATTTCATCGGTTGTTTCTTCTTCAACAATATCTTGAACATCGTCCCAAGTAACAATACCTTTAAGTCTGTTATATAAATCAACAACAGGTAAAGCATTAAATTGATATTTCATAAACTCGTCAGCAATATAATCTTGTCTATCATCAACATGAAGTTTAACAAGGTCACGAATCATGATTTCTGTAATCTTTTTTCTAATAGGAGAAGTTAATAATTTTCGTAAAGATGCAACTCCTAAAAGGTGATTTTGTTTATCTACAACATAAACGTAATATAAATCTAAGTTATCTTTTTCAGCTTTAATACGAATTGTATCGAGAACATCTTTTACATCAGAATCTGCACTTACTGTAAGTACAACAGGGTTCATAATACCACCGGCAGACTCTTCATTATATGTTAAAAGTTCTCTAACCTCAGATGAGAATTTGTGTGGCAACTTGTCTAGATAAGATTCAGACTCATCTTCTTCCATATCACCAAGTACGTCGGCAGCCTCATCGTGAGGCATCTTTGCAATCAAACGAGATGCTAGTTCTTCATCAATCTCACCTAATAATTCAACTTGTAATTGTGGTGGTAAATATTCAAGCAAATCAGATGCTTTTTCTTCTTCTAACTGTTTAAAACAAGCCAAACGTTCTTGTGGATTAAGTTCTATAAAAATATCCACTAAATCGGCAGCATGAAATCCGTCGAGAGTTTCCTTTAATTGTTTTGAATTCTCGTCGTCAATGATTTCACGTATGCGTTCTACTATGCTTTGAATATTTATCATACCTGAATTATACAATAAACTATATTAATATAGAATAGGAGGAAAATTAAATTTTATTTTTATAATATTAGACGCATTTAAAATAATAATTTAACAAATTAAAAAATTTATAGAGATTCCGAAACGAGTTCGGAATGACTCTATACTGGATTACTTCGTCGCTTCGCTGTCTTGGATTATTCGGGATTTCGCAAAAACGTGGTTTTGCTCAATCTTACGGGTTAGACACTACGTGTCGTCACCCTACCGAAAATCCGTTTCTCGTAATGACATGATTTTACAATTGACAAATAAATGTTACAAAACAAAGAAAAAACCACTTATTCAAGTGGCGTGTGTGAAAAGCGGATTTTGTAAAATTAAAAT
>SAMEA3663118__coassemble_132_pt1 | contig 37643 bp, 24 predicted proteins | sample SAMEA3663118__metabat2_high_PE_014 | metagenome-assembled genome bin SAMEA3663118 (sample SAMEA3663118) | pig gut metagenome | biome: pig gut; feature: pig-associated habitat; material: faeces | place: Denmark | collected 2012
AGAAGCTGGTTTTTATTCCATAACCAGAGCAGTATTTTTTAATTTCATTATCGTAATCTTTTTGATTACCACCGATAATAGCACAAACTATTCTTTTAGATTTACCTTCAAATAAATAGTTGATAGAACTATCTAAGTTACTTTTATCTTTATAGCAGAGTGATGAAGTTTCTGTAGGGTGATTATGGTTATTAGTAAAAACTTTATACCCAGCTATAATAGAAACTGCAAATAAGAATGAACCAATCAAACAAGTGTATTTAAGTTTATTAGTCATCTGTCTCTAACCCTTCTGCATCAAAGTAAAAATAACATAGAAGCAATTAAGCATAATCAAACAAAATGTAATTATGAAAACTTTCTCTACCCATTTTATACGAGAAAATAATTCCTCGATAGTCTTTTTATCGGTTTTAACTTCATTGCATAAATATCTTTTCTATTAAAGTTAGACATTTTAACCGCATCTTTTTCAGTTGTAACGATAGTACCTTTAATAGCATCTAATTCAGATTGTTTATAAACATGATGGTCGTCATAAGCAATCTTTCTAATAACTTCAAACCTGTTTTCAACAAATCTAAAAAATTGTTCAGGCTGTCCTATCGCACAAATTGCAGTAACTGCTTCACCAGCGGCAATTCTTTCACCTGATAAAATATTATAAATATAATCAGGAGTTGTAGAACAGATTGCCGTTTTACAATTCAATTTTTTACTCATAATATGAGCATATTTTTCGGCTCTTTTACTATCAGTACTTTTATTTACAACCACTAACTTATCTATTCTGTTAAAAGCCTCTTTTCCTTCTCTTAAAGGACCTGCTGGCAACAATTTCTCATTTCCGAAAGCAAGTTCAGAATCTACTAACACAATATCCAAATCTCTGTATAAATGTCGATGTTGAAAACCATCATCGAGTATAATAACAGAACAGCCAAGTGTATCAACTGCGTATTTTGCAGCCTTAACTCTATCTTTACAAGTTAAGACACAACACATAGGATTATTAATAGCATGCCAATATGCTTCATCACCAGCATCATTTGCTTCGTAATATATATTCACTCCATCAGAAATTAAATTCACATTTTTATTAGATAATTTACCACCATAACCTCTTGTTATAACTGCAACTTTTTCATCTTCATTTATAAAATATTGTGCTAACTTTGCAACTAACGGAGTTTTGCCAACACCACCAGTTGTAACATTGCCAACAGAAATTACTTTTGCATCAACTTTCACTGATTTAAAAATATTTTTATCATACAAAGTATTTCTAATTGAAGATACAGCACCATAAAATATTGATAAGAATTCTAACAAATCAACAAAAAGCCCTTTAGCCTTTTTATCATAATGAAGTTTTGTTATCTCAGTTTTAAAATTCATACTAGCATCTTCTTTCTATACAATTTATTTTACAATAAAATTCTAAAGAATAAAAACACTCTATACAATTTGTGAATTTTTGTATATAATCTAAATAAATAGGAGAGCATATATGTTGCCATTAATAACAGAAGAGCAATCATCATTAGTTTTTGCAGAAGTATTCCAAGATGTAAGAATGTGGAGAAAAAATATGATTCAATACATTAAGGAAGAAAATCCTGAAGTAAATACATCTATTTTAGAAGCTGCAAAAAATACTGAATTAGATCCTAAAGCCGTAGCATTAGGAGCATATATGGTTTATAGAATGCTTGAACTTGCTAGTGACGAAGGCGAAATGACAGACTCAGACGAATAAATTTCTGCTATGACAAATAGCAATCGCTATTGCATCAACTGTATCATCTAACTTAGGTAATTTCTCACTATTTAATGTATATTTAACCATTTGTTCTACTTCTTTTTTAGTAGCACGTCCATACCCTGTTAAAACCTGTTTAACTTCAATTGGAGTATATTCAAAAGATTTAATATTATATTTTTGTAAAACTGTTAATATAACACCTCTCGCTTCTGCAACAGGAATTATCGTTTTTTGATTTTTAAAAAAATATAATTTCTCAATTGCTGCACAATCTGGCTTATAACGTTCTATAATTGTTGATAAATCATTATATATGTCTAACAATCTCTCTGAAGTTGTCATATCTTTATCGGTCTGAATAGAACCAGATGCTTCTAACTCCAAATGATTATCTTCAAAATTTACTAATGCATATCCGACAATAGCCATTCCCGGATCAATACCTAAAATTCTCATAATTATAATTTTATCACAATTACCTTATTTGTTTAAATATTCACGTTTCCCTTCATAAGGTAATAATAAATCATCAGATACTTTTAAATTTTTCTTTTTATAAGTATTTAATAATTTAGCAATAAAACCGGATTCTTTTTCATTTAATGGATCAGATTGTCCTTTCAAAGAAGAATACTTACTAATTTGAGATACATTTTGCCACATTTTACTTTTCTTTTGTTTTGCAAGTTGTTCATCTGATGAAACAGTCATATGCAAATGCCATAAAGTTGTTTCACCAGTATTTCCAACGACGCCCAAAGTATCCCCCTTTTGCACAATAGTACCAACTTCATGCATAGATACAGAAGTCTTATAATCAGTTGGTCTTGCTAAATGGTCAAATGCATAACGTTTTCCATCAACACCTAGTATTCCAACACAATTTGCGACTAAATTATCATTAGGATTTGCCTTTTTATTAGATATAACAACACCTGCAACTGGAGATGTAACATAAACCGGTTGTTCTGGTTTCCTTGCATAAGGTGACACAAATATATCTAATCCTAAATGAGGTCTACCCTCTGGACGTTTTGCAAAAAACATACCAAATGGTTCAATATAAACATCTTTTGAATTTTTTATCGGTAATTCATAATCACTAATATTAGTAGTTCTTTTTATTGCAGATTTTAATTTTTGAATATTCTCAGCTGAATAAGTTCTTGTAATTCCACCAACGAAATTAGTATCATTCACTATCTGCATCGTTTTTGTTAGCCCCGTAACAGATTTCAAATTATCAACCATTTGAGTTTTTACGAAAACATCTTTTATTGGTGTAGTATTGTGATATGACAAGTTTACAGGTGTCATAGTTCCTGCTGCAACTAATATTGGTGTAACTATTTTTCTAAATCTAGACTGAATCCTCATACCAAGTAAATATCTATGAAGATTAAAATTTGCTAGAATATAACCTTTTGTAAATAAAAAATGCTGACAAATGTCAGCATCTTTTATTATTCAAATAAATCATGTAACCGTGCAGTAATATCATTGTCATCAAGTTCATTCGTTAATTTATTTAAATTTAATGACATCTGATAATATTCAGCAGCCTTTGTATCTTCACCTAATTGTTGATACGCTCGAGCAGCATTAAAATATGCTAATGTATAATTAGGATTTAATCTAATAGCATTTTGGAAGTATCCTATTGCTTCTTGTGGTGCTTTTAATCCGTCTAAGTAGACAACACCTAAATTGTTTTGTGATATTTCGAAATTAGGGTTTAATGCAATTGATTTATGAAAAGATACGACTGCTTCTTCTACATAGTCTTTTTCCCATAATGCCAATCCAGCCTTAGCATAAGCCATAAAATTATCAGGATTTAATGTGATACCATCACAATATGTTCTAATAGCACGATCTAATTCACCTTTAACCATTAATAAGTCACCTAATGATAACATTAAATCATAATTCGATGGATCTAACACCAAACCTGCTTGATAAGTTGCTTCTGCTGCATCAAAATTACCTTTAACTTCACCATACACTGCACCTAATGCATGACAAACAATAGATGTCCACTGTGCATCTGGATTAAGTTTTATTGCTCTTTGATAATACTCTATAGCATCATCAAATAATTCTGCTCGAACAAAAGCATAAGCCAATGAATTATTAAAATATGGATTATTTTCATCATATTTTAAAGCAAGTTTAAAGGCTTGAATAGAGTTTAACTTATCATCTTTTTTTAAATACAAATGACCTAACTCATAATAAATTTTATCATTATCAATATTATATTCTAACAATTTGTTATAATAATCAATTGCTTCATCTATTCTGTCTGGGAACGCAGTTTGTAGCAATGTTGCCAATTTTAATAACACTTCTCTATCATCAGGAGCAACTTTTAATGCTTTTCTATAACAATCAAGACCTGCTAACAAATCTTGACGTGACATGGATAAATCACCCATCTTTTTATAGAAAATATCACCATGTTCTGTTTTTAACATTCCATCAGAATATGTTTTATAGGCAGACGTAAACATTTTTGCTTTTTCAAATGCTGCCCCAATAGTACGATATGAAAATACTGAGATATTATCAGACAATGTTTCAAACATCATTTTTATCGCACCAGTATCACACATTAGTAATAAACTACCTGACAAGAAATAATATAAATATTTCGCCATTCTTGGCAAAGTTTTACCTTCTACCAACATTTCACGTTTTATCAAATTTGATAAAAACAATCTTGGTCGAGCAGAATTTATATTACTATTCCTTATTGCTAAATCAAATTCTTTTTGTGCTGCTTTATAATCTTCAGACATAGATAAAAAATACCCAGCATAAATATGAGCATTCACATTTGTTGGTTCTAATGTAATAGCAGTTTTACACTGTTCAATAGCAGATTCTAAAGAGATTTGTCCTTTTTCATACATAAGACTAGCCAACCTATAATAAGGTTCAGCAACTCTTGAATCAGATTTTATTGCCTCAATATAATATCCAATTGCATTTTCTAAATCTTCGTTCTGTTGTTTAATAATATATTTCTGATGAGCCGCTCGTGCTTTATCTAATGCACTGACAACTCGTTCAGAACTTTTCTCTAAGGGTAAAATTGCTTGTTCTGACATTACTAGCTCCAATTTTGGGGTTTAATCTGTACAAAGTGAAACGAACTAAAATTTTTAAACTTTAATAATTTTGTATTCAAATCATTCAAATAGTTTAATTTAAAATTTGAAAAACATGTAAAATATCACCCATGAGTAATTAAATATAGTACTTATGAATAAATTATTAAAAATAAATCACCCCGTCTATATGAATGATTATAAAAACATGCCGTACATATATAATAAATTTTATGAATAGAAAAGGTAATTATACATGTATATTTGGTGGTGGTGCAGTTAGAGGCATTGCCTATATTGGTGCTATAAAAGCATTACAAGAACTCAAAATCAATATAGATACCTTAGTTGGTTCATCTGTTGGTTCAATCGTAGCAGCATTACTCGCAGTTGGATATAATACAGAAGAACTTAAAGATTTATTTATGCAAGTAAATTTTGAATTATTTAAAGATATTCATTTTAGTATTAGTAAAGATTTTGCACTTAGTAAAGGTAACATCTTTACAAATTGGATTAGAGAATCAATTGAAAAAAAATTCTATGGAATAGATTATGAAAAAGGTAAAAATAAACCAGTTACATTTAATGATATTAGTAAAAATCTAATAATATTAACAACTGATTTAAACAAATTTAAACCTTATGAATTTTCAACTTATGAAACACCAGATTTTGAAATTGCAACAGCCGTTAGAATTTCATGTAGTATGCCAGGATTAATGACTCCAGTTGAAATAGAAAATAAAAAACTAGTTGATGGTGACTTACTAAAAGGTATTCCGCTATGGAAACTATCAAAAAATCTAAATTCAAATAACAGAATAATTGAGTTTAGGTTAGAAGGAGAACATTTCAGTGGAGAAGGAAATACTTTTGAGTTTTTAAATTCTATTTATAGTTGTATGACATCGATATCAACTGATTTTATAATGGATATTTTTGGTGCAAATGACAAATTTGATTATATAAAAATTACTACAGGTGACATTATCGTTATAGATTTCAATATATCTCAAAAAACACGTAATAAATTAATAGATATTGGTTATAAAGATTCTATTAAATATCTTACAAAAGATTGTTTAACTAAAAAAACTTCAATTGTTGAGTACTATTCACAAATAGAACAATATTTTGAAGAACTTATAAAAGCCTTAAAATTAAATAATGTCAATGATACAAAAGAACTTTTAAAAGAAATGTTTTTATACATGTCTAATATTTACAAATTCATTGATACAGACGTTTTTGAAAGTATTTGGACACTAAAGAATGATATTCTTTCTGCACCTCTAAAAAAAGGTTGGTTTAAAAATATCAAGTTTAGAAATAAAGAAAAATATATTGACATTGCTGAAATTATAAATAAAGTTATCAAAGAAAAACGCAAAGAATTAGAAGAATATGTAAATGATATATTCTAATCCATTGATTTGATACTAACTGCAAGTTTATCACTAAAATGTTTATCTATAGCACTTTTTAAATCATTTGTTGCACTAACCCAAAATGTTGAACTTGTTAATATTTTATCATTAGTTTCTGGTATTTTAAATAATACTGGATCTGAACCATGAAATTTTGCTAAAATATCTTTTACACCAACAAGTTCTTCATATTTCATCTCTTGATTTAATGTAATGGTAACCAAGTTAGAATTTTCAACAGGTTTCACAGAGTCAATTAGCAAACTTGTTGCTCCTTCTTCTCTATGTTGCACCTTACCTGATATGATAACCTTATTTTCAGGAACTATGAAATCACCATATTCTACTACGACTTTATTAAAACCAACTACCTCAACCTTATCAGTTAAATCCTCTATATTAGCAATTATAATAAATTTAGAAGGGTCTTTCTTCGTAGGAATTTTTCTAACAGAAGTAATTAACCCACATATTGTAGCCATATCTTTTTCTTTCATATTCTTCAATTCAGAAATCTTATGAGTCATTAAGAATGGCAAGTTTTTTCTAATAGAGAACAATGGGTGAGATGTTACATAAAAACCTAAGAATTCTTTTTCAAACTGTTGAATGATTTTATCAGGATACTCTTCATCAGAGCCACCCAATTGGAATTGAGCAGATTCAAATTCATTATTTTCAGGCAACGCAGCAAACAAACTAACCTGCCCCATTGCTTTTTCTTTAGATGCTCTTGCCGTAGAACTTAAAATATATTCTAAGTTATCTAACAACTGTTTTCTACTTTTTTCAATATTTGTAAAAGCACCCGATTTTATCAAACCTTCAAGAGATTTTTTATTAACAAATTTTTGGTCAATACGTTTACAGAAATCAAATATATTTTTATAATCACCATTTTCTTCACGTTCAGCAATAATTGCATTAACTACATTTACACCAACACCCTTTATTGCTGCTAAACCAAATCTAATATCATTACCATCTGGAGTATACTCTAAATAAGATTTATTTATGTCAGGTGGTAATATTTTAATACCATATTTTTGTGCTTCTTCAATATACAATTGAGTTTGGTCTTGTCTATCAGCAACACTAGATAACAATGCTGATAAATATTCAACAGGATAATGACATTTTAAATATGCTGTTTGATAAGCAACTAAAGCATAAGCAGCAGAGTGAGAACGGTTGAAACAATATGATGCGAAGTTAAGAATTTGTTTGAATAAGTTTTCAGCATCTTCTTTTTTCATATCATGTTTTGCAGAACGTTCAATGAATTTTTCACGCTGTTCTTCCATCTTTTTAACATCTTTTTTACCCATCATACGACGGACTTGATCGGCTTGACCTAATGAATAATCAGCCAAGACTTGGAAAACTTGCATGATTTGCTCTTGATATACAATTGTTCCATAAGTATCTTTTAACACTGGTTCAAGTAATGGATGAGCATAAGTAATTGCTTTTTCACCATGTTTTCTTGCAACGAATTCATCAACCATACCTGAACCCAACGGACCTGGACGGAACAATGCAACCAACGCACCCAAATCTTCAAAAACGTCCGGTTTCAAACGTTTAACAAGATTTATCATACCTTGAGATTCTAACTGGAATACCCCTACAGTTTCACCCTTAGATAACATATCGTAAGTTGGTTTATCATCCAGTTCAACATGGTTTATATCTAATTTTATACCGTGATATTTTTCTATCATTTTCACAGTTTTTGTAATCATTGTAAGGTTTCTTAAACCCAAAAAGTCCATTTTTAATAGATCTAAAACTTCTGTTGCTTCGTGTTTTGGATAACCAGTTTGCACAATACCATCTTTTGACGGTTGAACAGGTAAAATTGTATCCAATGGTGCGTGTGAAATAATAACACCAGCGGCATGAGTACCAGTACCACATTTCAAACCTTCAATGGCTATTGCCATATCAACCCAACGTTTAAAACTAATTTCTTTTTGAGTTTCAGGATTAATAATTTTGTAATCTTCATCATAAAGTTGTTTAAACTCTGAACCCTCAGCTTTAACAGCATCTCTAAGCCATTCGGCTTTTTCATTTGTTGCTTTTGCAATTTCAATAGCAGGTTCAATCAAACCAGTAAGTCTATTACTTTCTGCAAACGGAACTTGCAACACACGACCAACACCTTTAAATGCTGCTTTAGGTGCATAAGTAGAGAAAGTAATAATCTGACAAACTTTATCTTCGCCATATTTTTGGGTTACGTAATCAATAACTTCACTACGTCTATCAATACAAAAATCGATATCAATATCGGGCATCGTGAAACGTTCTGGATTCAAAAATCTTTCAAACAATAAATGATGTCGAATAGGATCTAAGTCTGTAATTCCCAAAGTATATGCAACCAATGAACCAGCAGCAGAACCTCTACCAGGACCAACTGGGATATCATGAGTTTTTGCAAAGTGAATAAAATCCCACGTAATCAAAAAATATGCAGGAAAACCCATTTGTTCAATTACACCAAGTTCATATTTTGCTCTTTCATAAATCGCATCAGGAGGATTTTCTCCATAACGTTCTTTAATACCTTTCATTACCAAATGATTAAGATATGTAGGAATTGTATAACCTTTTGGTACTTCATAATGAGGCAATGGAGCATCGTGTAATTTAATTGTCAAATCACATTTATTAGCAACTTCTTCCGTATTTTGAACACATTCTTCAAACATTTCAGAATCCATCCAACGGAATGCTTCACGCATTTCTTCTTTCGTTTTTACATAAAATTCATTATTTGAAAAATGAAATCTATTTGGATCATCTTTATTCGAATTAGTCTGTAAACACAATAGAGTATCATGCATATCAGCATCTTCTCTATGCAAATAGTGTGAGTCATTTGTTATAACCATTTTTATATTAAGTTCTTTTGCTATTTCAATTAAATCTGGATTAGTTCGTTTTTGGTCATCTAATCCATGATCTTGTAACTCAATATAATAATCTTCGCCAAACAAATCTTGATACTGTTTAGCAACCTCTTTTGCTTTTTCTTTATCACCTTTTAACAAATTTTGTAAAACTTCGCCACCTAAACAAGCAGAACAACAAACTAACCCTTCATGATGTTCTTTTAATAATTCAAAATTTATACGAGGCTTATAATAATAACCTTCACACCAAGCAGTTGATACTAATTTAATTAAGTTGAAATAACCTTTTGTATCCTTTGCAATCAATATCAAGTGATACAATGGATTGTCATGAGCATTCTTTTCATGAATATCACCACTGTGAACATAAAATTCACAGCCTATTAAAGGTTTAATACCATTTTCTTTTGCCAATTCATAAAATTCAATAGCAGAATACATTACACCGTGGTCTGTAATTGCTATAGCAGGCATATCATTATCTTTAGCGAAATTAACTAAATCTTTTACCCTAATAGCACCATCTAGCAATGAATACTCTGTGTGAATGTGAAGTGGAACGAATTTTGACATACTATTAATCTACCACATAAATTATGTATTTTTGTAAAAAAAATTAACAGACTATTCGATTCTTCTTATAAAAAAATAGAGCCTTGCTAAACGCAAAACTCTATTTTTAACATATTTAAAACAAATCACTATTCATCTAATGATTGATAACCTGTTTTGTGAGATTTTAAAGTAACACCACGTTTTGAAGTTTGAACAAATTCAATCATTTCTTCAACTATACTGTTAACTTTACCTTCTTCTCTAATTTTTTCGATTGCTTGAGTTGTATTATATTCCGGAGAAATAAGATATTTAAACGCACTACGTGCAACATCAATATCAGCCATTGAATAACCTCTTCTTTTAAGAGCAACAACATTCAAACCTCTTGCAACAGGAGGTCTGCCTTCACCTTTAGAGAATGGTAAAATATCTTGTCTTGCAGCAGAGAAACCACTAATAATAGCCATTTTACCAATTCTAATATTTTGATGGAATACACTCATACCACCAACAAAAGCACCAAATCCAACATGGATATGACCACCTAATGTAACAAGGTTTGCTAAAATAACTTCATCTTCTAATACACAATTGTGTGCTACGTGTGAACCAACCATTAACAAACATTTGTTACCAATTCTTGTTGTAAAATCACCACAAGCAGCACCTCTGTGAATAGTAACATTTTCTTTAATAATTGTACCATTACCAATAACTACTTTTGTTTCTTCACCTTTATAACCTAAATCTTGAGGTTCAGAACCAATTGTTGAAAATGGGCTAATTGTACAATCTTCACCAATTTCTGCATATTCTATGTAAGCATTTGCAATAACTCTTGTTCTTGCACCAATTTTTACATTTTTACCAATAACGACATTAGGACCTATTATTGCATCTTCAGCAATGATTGCTGATTCATCAATTATTGCAGTTTTATCAATCATCTCATCTCTCCATAAATTCTATTCTACAATTTAAGTATAATATAAATAAATAATTTACCCGTTATATTTATATTAATTTAATATCGTGAACTTTATGTTAAATTTACAGAGTTAGAAATTAATATTTTTCATTTAAGAATGCTTCAACATTATCCGCTAATTTATCTGATTTATCTGCTAGTTTTTGAGCAGAATCATAATTTCTTTCTGCATTTGGATTAGTCATTGGATCAGAAAACTTAACTGGATTATTAAAATCTATTTGAGGCACATAATTTCTTGGTACTGTATCATATTGACTAATATTTGGATCATTTTGAGTATTTGGAACTGCTGGATTTGTTCCATTGTTATTACCATTATTTACATCAGGACTAACTGGTGGCATAAATGGTTGTTGATATTGTCCATTAACTTGAGGTTGATTTGGTTGTTGAACCGGTACAGGAGTTTGACCATTACCGCCCAATTGAGATGGATTTAATGTTTTAACTTTTTGTTTTATTAAATTTGCATCTGATAATTGATTTAAATCTGTTGTACCAACTGCCATTTCTGCTTGTTGATTAGGAAGCATTCTTGGTCCTGGATACAATTGTGCTAAATGTTCTGCTTCTTTTGCTTTTTGTTCTTTAATTTCTTCTGGATCATAAGGTTTACCGAAGATTGCAGATGTAACACCTGAGAACAATTTATCAACTGCTGCTGCAAATACGAACATATATAAACCGAATCTTAAAGGATAACCTAAACAGTTTCTACCAAAGTTTGGTAATTTTTTACCAAGATTTTTTAACATAATTGGTAGTTTTTCAGAGAATTTCAAACCTTTAGTACTTTGTCTAAACGGAGTATATTGTTCTAAACCAATACCAATGAATTTTGCAAAACCTTTCACTGCTTTTGTTAATTTAGATTGATTTGGAACTTTCTTTAATGCTTCAACTGCATCTCTACCTGCTTTATATGCTGCTTCATCAGCAAATGCACCTGCTTTTGCTTTTGCATCAAATGCTTTTTTAGCAGTTCTAAATGCTTCAACTTGAGCCTTTGATAAACCAGTATATTGAAGTCCACCAATCTTGTGCATTGCTCCCAATGCTAATGGCATAGATGCAACCCAAGATAATGTTTCTAATAAACCGGCTGCTGCTGTACCAACTTTTTGGTCTTTTGGTGCATTAACAGTATTTTTAATACTATCTGATAATGTCCAAGCGATAAACAATGTATTAAATAAACCACCGCCAAATGTTAGACCACGCATACCTACTTTTGCCATTTTTGGTAAGAATTTACCTAATGCAGTTTTTGGAGCATGCATAACCTTTAATTTGTTATAATGTTCTGATAATTTAGGGAAGAATTCCTTACCCTTTTCTAATACTTTTTCAACTAAAGCAGGATTTGCACCAGGCTCAACTTTCAATGCTTCAAAAGAAGCCCTATTCAAACCTAGTTTTTCAAGTTTTAAAGAATTTAAAATATTTTCTCTATAACCTGCCTTTAAAGATTTTACAGAGTCAATTCTTGCTTTTAAAACATCTTTCATTGCATCACCTTTAGGTAATGCTTTTAATTGATTTTGTAATTTTACAAGTTGTTTATCTAAAGCAGTTTCTCTTGAAGAAATTCTAGTTAGAATGTTTGCATCTCCAAGTTTTGTAAGTTGATACTCTTGAAGTGCTGCTTCTTTATTCTTTAAGCCTCCAAATAAATTTGTTCCAAATTTTTGTTTCAAAGCATTTATTTCATCTTTTGTTGCACCTGCTTCTTTTAATGATTTAGGACCATCTTTGATTAATTCATCAATTTTACCAAATGCTTCTTTTGCATCATATTCAGACTGAGTTTCCATGAATGTTTTTGCCATTCCGTTTTCAGGTTTTGTAGGTGTTTTATCCATTGCACTAAGCATTGGATGTTTATCTACATAATTTTGAATATTCTTTTTGATAGATGAAGTATGTGTTTTTAAACTATCAACAAAACCATTTTTAACTAATTTTGTATCTGAAATTCTGTCACCAAAACTGCCAAGTCTTCCAACTAAACTTTTTTCATATTCACCACCACAAGCTTTATCAAATAATTGTGTACCTTTATTCAATGCATACCAAGTAGGTAATAAATAAGCAGCCTTTGTCAAAGGACTTTCTGGTTTTTCTTCATCTGGAACAGGTGACAAATGAGGTTGATAAGTATCTGCTGTTGGCGTTTTATCAACAGCATTAGGATTACCTTTGAATGATTGTCTAACATCACTTTGTTGGTTTTTGTTAACACCATTCAAAGATATTTGATTATTATTGGAGTTATATCTTAAATCCTCAATCATAATAATTCCCAATATACTTAACTACATTTATATAAAGATATTTTTTTTAGAAAAATTGCTTATTTTTTGAATATTTAATTTTTTCTTTACAAAATTTAACAATCGAATACTTTAAATAAAAAAATAGGTTAACAAACGTAATATTTGCTTGATAAAAATGCTTTATATGTGACAATAAAAATAGAGGTTAGTAATATATGTCAGACGATAATTTAGTATATCTTTTAGAAAATAAAGTTTACATAAATCTTACAAATGGTTGTACTAACGATTGCATTTTCTGCATTCGCAGACTTAAAGATGATGTAGTTGGTGCAGATATGAGATTAAAAAGTGAAAAAATTACAGCGCAAGATGTAATCGAACAATTAAAAAAACACGAAGACAAAATCAAAAATGGACTAACCTTTTGCGGATATGGTGAACCAACATTAAAATTTGAAATTTTAAAAGAAGTTGCCAAATATGTAAAAGAAAACTATCCAAACACACATATCAAAATAAATACAAATGGTCATGGTAATATCATCAATAAAAGAAATATCTTACCAGAAATAAAAGGACTTATTGATGAATTATCAATTAGTTTAAATGCACAAGATGAAAAACTTTATAACGAATTGTGCTTACCAAACGTAAAAAATGCTTATGAACAAATGAAGAATTTTGCAAAAGAAGCCGTAAAAGAAGGTTTTAAAACAACAATGTCAATTGTTAGCGGGTATAAAGATTATAACGTTAGAATTGATGAATGTGAAAAAATTGCAAAAGAAATTGGAGCCACTTTTAGAAATAGAGAATGGCTTGATAACGGATACTAATAAAACATTCATATATAAAAAGAAAGGACAAAACATGAATAGTTTAGACAAAATCATGAAACCGAAATCAATTGCGGTTATTGGTGCTTCTACAAAAGAACACACTATTGGTTCAGATATTATGAAAAGATTACAGGAATATAAATTCAATGGAAATATATATCCTGTTAACCCAAAAGGTGGTATAATCGAAGGATTACAAGCTTACACTAATGTAACTGAAATCCCTGGCGAAGTTGATTTAGCAATCATTGTAGTAAATGCTAAATTCGTATTATCTACAATTGACCAATGTCACGAAAAGGGCATAAAAGGTCTTTGTATTATTACTGCTGGTTTCAAAGAAACTGGCAAAGAAGGTGCTGAATTAGAAAAACAACTTCTTGCTAAAGTTAAAGAATATGGTATGAGATGTGTTGGTCCTAACTGCTTAGGTGTTGTTAACACTCACTCAGACATTAGAATGGACGGTTGCTTCGCTGAAAGTTTACCAGAAAGAGGAAACATTGGTTTCGTATCTCAATCAGGTGCTTTAGGTGGCGGTATTTTAAACATCTTAAAAGACTTAAACTTAGGTTTTGCACAATTCATTTCAATTGGTAACCAAGCAGATGTTAACGCAGAAACTGCTCTTGAATATTGGGAAAATGAAGAAGACGTTGAACAAATTCTTCTTTATATGGAATCAATCCAAAATCCATCAAACTTCAGAAAATTGGCTTCTAAAATTACTAAGAAAAAACCTATCTTAGCATTAAAAGCTGGTCGTTCAGCAGCAGGTGCAAGTGCTGCATCATCACACACAGGTTCATTAGCAGGTGCTGATAAAGCCGCTGCAGCATTATTAAAACAATCTGGTGTTATCAGAGAATTTTCTTTGAAGAACTTATTTGCAACAGCAAAAGTATTTGCTAACTGCCCTATTCCAAATGGTGACAGAGTTGCTATCATTACAAACTCAGGTGGTCCTGGTATCATGGCTACAGATGCTATCTGCGAATACGGTATGCAAATGGCTAAAATTACTGATTCAACTAAAGAAAAACTTAGAAGTTTCTTACCATCTGCTGCATCAGTTAAAAACCCTATCGATATGATTGCATCTGCACCTATCGAACACTACAAACAAACATTAGAAACAGTTATCGCTGATGAAAATGTTGATATGATTATTACAATCTATCTTCCATTCTTAGGTTTAAAAGATATTGATGTTGCTAAAGCATTAATGGAAATCAAGGCTGAACATCCTGAAAAACCTATCATCGGTGTATTCATGACTAAGAATGAATTTTTCACTAAATTATCAGATATGGATGTTAATATGCCATTCTTCATGTATGCTGAAGAAGCTGCTGATGGACTTAACAGACTTAATCAACAAAGATTATGGATGGAAAGACCAGAAGGTAAAATTCCTTGCTATGATGTAGATAGAGAAAAAGCTGAAAGCATTATCAAAAAAGCATTAAGCGAAGGAAGAGCACAACTTACTACATTAGAATCAATCGACGTATTACAAGCATATGGTATCAGAGCTTGTAAATATGGTTTAGCTACTAATGAAGATGAAGTTGTAAAACTTGGTAATTCAATTGGATACCCAGTTGTTATGAAGATGACATCAAAAACAACATCTCACAAAACAGATGTTGGCGGTGTTGTAGTTAATATCAAATCAGAAGAACAATTGAGAAAAGAATATAAAGGACTACTTTCAAGACTTGAAGAAAAAGGATTATTAGAAGGTCTTGAAGGCGTAATCATTCAAGAAATGGTTAAAGGTTCAAGAGAAATGGTTTGCGGTATCGCAACAGATCCTCAATACGGTCCAATGATGATGTTCGGTTTAGGTGGTGTATTCGTTGAAGTTATGAAAGACGTAACATTCAGAATTGCTCCTCTAACAGATATGGATGCTATGGAAATGATTAAATCTGTAAAAGCATACAAATTGTTAGAAGGTGCTAGAGGTACAAAACCTGCACAAATAGACCAAATTCAAGAAACTCTATTGAGATTATCTCAATTAGTTAACGATTACAAATTCATCGATGAATTAGATATTAACCCATTGTTAATTTCTGAAACAACTGGTGAAGGTATCGCAGTTGACGGTCGTATCAAAGTTAGACTTGAAGAAGCAAAAGAAGCATTAGGTTGCGATTGTAGCAAATGCACTTGCTGCTGCTAGGCTATCTTATAGATAAACTATTAAAAGGGTGTTTCAGTCGAAACACCCTTTTTTAATAACAAGTATAAATAAAAAATCATTTATTACATCTCAAATTTTTCAAATATTTTATCTACATTTTTAAGATAATCATTCATTTGGAAACAATCATCTAATTCATCAGTTGATAAAAATTCTAAAATATCATCATCATGTTCTAGGTTGTATCTAAAATCACCATTATTTTCAAAAGCATCTAATGCATTTCTTTGAACAATAACATAAGCATCTTCTCTAGTTAAACCTTTTTCAATCAATTCAAGCATAACTCGTTGAGAATAAACAATGCCACCGAACAAAAATGTATTTGCTTTCATATTATTTTCTTTAACAACAAGATTTGATAAAACAAAATTAAATCGTTTCAACATAAAATCAATCAACGTTAAAGAATCAGGGAATATAATCCTTTCTGCAGAACTATGTGAAATATCACGTTCATGCCAGAGTACAATATTTTCCATCGCAGTATTAACATTGTTCCTAACAACTCTTGCCAAACCACACAAATTTTCACACAAAACAGGATTCTTTTTGTGAGGCATTGCAGAAGAACCTTTTTGTTTTTTAGAGAAACCTTCTTCAACCTCTCTAACCTCAGTCCTTTGTAAGTGTCTAATCTCTGTTGCAAATTGTTCAATAACAGATGCTATCAAACCTAATGATTGCATATATCTTGCATGATAATCTCTTGCTATAATTTGTGTAGATATTCTAGCAGGTTTAAGTTCTAATTTTTCGCAAACAATTGGTTCCAATTCTATTGGAATATTACTATAAGTACCAACCGGACCTGATACTTGTCCAACTCTAATTTCTTCTTGTGCAGACAAGAAATTTTTATAAACACGTTCAATTGTGTCATACATATTCAACAACTTCAATCCAAAAGTCATAACTTCTGCATGAATACCGTGAGAACGACCTATACAAGGTGTATGTTTATATTTGATTGCAAGTTGCCTAATAGTATCTAATAAAATATCAAAATCTTGCTCTATTATATTACCGCTATCTTTTATTTGAAGAGCAAATGCGGTATCAATCACATCAGAACTTGTCATACCTACATGCATATATTTTGACAACTCTTTTCCCAATGATTGATTAACATTGGTCAAAAATGCTATAACATCATGATGCACTTCTGCTTCAATTTTTGCGATTTTATCAACAGAAAACTTTGCTTTCTTTTTTATCTTCGGAATTATATCATCTGGAAAAATTCCTAATTGAACGTAAGCCTCACAAACAGCAATTTCAACTTTCAAATAATACTCAAATTTTGTGTTTAAGTCCCATATATGTTTCATTTCAGGACAAGAATATCTATCTATCATAAGATAATTATAACATTAATTATTGATTAGATAAATATTCAACTTGTGCCAATGTTCTTGGCATATTTTTAGTCAATGCTAATGCCCTTGAATGGATATTTTCATCAAAATTTAAAATATCAGTACAATTCAAAACAACATAAGATTCCGCAAAATTTTCATCTCTCACACGTTGTTCTGCTTCTTCTCTTGTCATTCCTGTTCGCATCATATTTTCTACATTAGTAAATTTTAAGTCAAATAATTTTTCACAACTACTTACTGTTGGATTTTTATGAAAGTTATTAACCTCATAATTATATATATTTTGATAATGTTCATTATTAGATTTTAAAGCATTAAAATCTCCAACATTAGTATTTACATTATGATTTACACCATGACCTAATTCATGAGAAAGAACTAATCCACCAACATCTTTTGAATAAATAAGTTTTCTATTCTCACCGTTATAAAAACTTTCTAATGCACCATCAGGAACATCTAAATAGGAAAGTTTTTGTATTTGTTTTGACAATCTAAATAAATCATCACCATCTAAATGTTTAACTTTTGAATATAATATTTTACGTTCATCATCAGTTATTGGATTTTTACGTTCTTCAAAAGATTCTATTTCTTCACCATTTTTACCAAATTCCAATGACATTTTACCAACTTCTTCATCTGTCATTTTTCGTAAATCAATATTAACAATTTCTCCATTATGTTCGACAGATAAAATATCGCTATTTAAACCTGATACATTATAAACCTCACCATTAACTGTTGTTTTCTTTGCATCATTAGATATTTTTTCAGTTGATTTATTTTTATTTAGTAAAACTTTACCATTTTTATCTTTAATTAAAATAGTCATTTGCTTTACGCTATCATTATTTGATGTTGTTCTATCAACAGTTGTTCCATCAGCGGAAGTTGTCTTTACCTTTTGAATAATTGAACCATTCTCTTGTGAATAAACAACAGATGTCAAAACATTACCATTTATATCTTTTTCAAAATAATTATTATAATTACTTATTCCTGATGGATTTGATTCAAATTTTGTACTCTTTAATAAAGGTTGATTATATAAACCTTGTGTTGTTATATAATTATCAATTAAATTTTTGTTTTCAACACAATTTGCCTCAACCTTATCTTTATTAGGTTGAGTTGATACTAACTGAGTACTTTTTGATGATATTATGTATGGATTATTAATATTAGAAATATTAACCATATTTGTATAAAGTTAAAAGAATCGTAATATTTGCTAATTATAATATTTCTTATTACAATGTTTTTACAATACTAATGATATCATCTACTGTTATATCACTATTAATTTCTTTCAAAGTAACAATAGTAGAAAAATCCGTATTTTCATGAAAAATTTTATCAATTAAGTTTTTGTCATAATCTAATAAAATTGAACCGTGTTGTAAAATATAACCGTTTTTTCGGCATTGTGCAGACCCAATAAATTTTCTACCACCAAAACATAAATCTGCCCCAGTAGAAACTGACATACAATAATTATCCCTTGCAATATGACGTTCTAATCCACCTATAGTTAATTTAATTCCTAATTTTTTAAATATATCAATTAAAATACCAGAAATTTGTTTATATGATTCAGTAATATTTTCACCATTTTCTAATTCTGAAACAGGTATAACATAACTATATGTCAATTCTTTATCATGAAATAATGCCCTACCACCAGTCAAACGTCTTACACAATCAACACCATATTTTTTTAACAAATTATAATCAATAAAATCATCTTTTTGGTTTCGTCCTAATGAAACACATGCAGGACTCCAACCATAAAATCTAAGAATAGCCTCTTTTCTATTCAAACGAATTGACTCTTCTAATATTTCAGAATCAATATCCATATTTTTTTGACCATTAAAAATATTATAATCAACAATTTTCATAGTTAGATTATAAAACAAAACATAAGAATAATTAACTACATACCAGACATTTTAATAATTTTCTTCTGGTCATGTTTTAATTTATTCATTCTCCAATTAATTTGATCTATATGTTTCAATTGTGCTCGTTGATGATTTATTAAGTCCATTTGTTCATGCATTTGACGATTTTGAGCCTCTAAAGCATTATGCATACGTTCAATCAACTCTTTATCTTTTTTTAGACGTTCGTCCATTATTTTAATAGTCATTATACGTTTTTCTAAGGCTGCTTCAAGAATTTTAACTCTATCAACCAAACCCTCTATAGATTTTAAAGGAACATATTCTTCACCTAAAAACGTTAATACAACCCCTCGTGGAGTTGTTTTTATTGAAAATATTTTTGCAAAAAAATTTCTTATCATACAATATATTTTAATGTCTTTTTTCTTTATTTCAAGTCAATATATACAAAATTTATACTTTAGTATGAATATACATGATAACATTTTTAAAATTTTTATAATAATTATTTTTTGTTATAATTTTATTGAAGAATAGTTAATTGGAGGAAAAAATGAGTATCGCTCAATCTATAGAAATCAAGAATGAAATTCTTGAAAGAATTGTTGAAGCATTTTTTTCAGAAGATTTTGAAAACAATGCTAGATTAATACCTTATGATATGCGTCCAAAAGGTTCTGATGTACCTTATAGATGTTGTATTTACAAAGAACGTGCAATATTAAAAGAACGTGTAAAAGCAGGCTTAGGCTTTGCCCTTGAAGAAGATGACGAAACAAAATTGTTGTCAACCTTCGCAAAAGAAGCAATTGAAAGAAAAGAACCAGATACAGACCCACTAACAGTTTTAGATGCTGCTTGTGTTGGTTGTGTGCCTAGCCGTATTTATGTAACAGACCTTTGTCAAGGTTGCGTTGCTAGACCTTGTCAAACTGCTTGTAAGTTTGGTGCTATTAGCATGGTTGATGGAAAATCTAAAATTGATGGTTCTAAATGTAAAAACTGTAAAATGTGTATGAGAGCATGTCCTTACAATGCCATCGTTAAACTTGCAGTACCTTGTGAAGATGCTTGTCCAGTTGGAGCAATTCATAAAGACGAAAACAATATTACTAGAATAGATTTTGATAGATGTATTACTTGTGGTAAATGCGTTGCGGCTTGTCCATTTGGTGCTGTTAATGAAAAGAGTCAACTTGTTGACATTATGAAAAATATCAAAGCACCTGATAAAAAATTAGTTGCAATGATTGCACCATCAATTGCTGGTCAATTTGGTTGTTCAATCTACAAATTAAAATCTGCTATCAAAAAAGCAGGTTTTGACGAAGTAATTGAAGTTGCACAAGGTGCAGATATTACAACCATCAACGAAGCAAAAGAATTTGAAGAAAGAATGGAAGAAGGTGCTCCATTCATGACAACATCTTGTTGTGCTGGTTATAACAACTTGACTGCAACAGGTCTTCCTGAAATTCAAGAATTCAAATCTACAACAGGAACACCTTTATTCTATACTGCACAAATAGTAAGAGAACAATATCCAGATGCTATTTCAGTATTTGTAAGTCCTTGTGTAGCAAAAAGAAAAGAAGGTATGAATAACGAAAATGTTGATTACGTTATGAACTACCAAGAACTTAATGCTTTAATAAAAGGTAGAAAAATTAATATTGAAGAATGCGAAGAAGAAAAATTCGATAAAGAAAGTTCTAAACAAGCAAGAAACTTTGGTGTAACAGGTGGTGTTGCTGATGCAGTTTGTTCTGTATTAAAAGACAAAGAAAGTGCAAAACCTTATTTTATTGATGGATTAACAAAAGATTCAATTAAAGAACTTAAGAAATTTGCTAAAGATAAAAGTTGTCCTGATTGCAACCTAATTGAAGTTATGTGTTGTGAAGGTGGCTGTATTGGTGGTAATGCAGTTATAAAATCTCAAAGAGATGCAAAAAAACAACTTAAAACTCTATTAGAAAATAGTTCTAACTTAGAACGCTAATAAAAAAAGTCCGGTTGACAGCCTTAGCGAACCCACTTGGGTTCGCTTTTGCTTTATATAGTATTGTATCAATACTTCATACAATCATTGAACCTTTGTTATACTTATAATACGATAAGATTACTATGAATTTAGATTATGCAATTGACAGTATTTTGTCACCTATCGCTGACAAAGTCTCAGGAATTATATTTTCATCAATAACTATACACGGTGTAAAAATAGAATTTATCGTAGCATTACTTATTTTTGCTGCAATATTTTTTACAATAAAAACAAAATTTATTGGTTTTTGGGGATTTAAACACGCTATAAAACTAATAACACAAAACTATGAACATAAAAAATTAGACTATGAACGAAAGAAAAAAGGTGAAGTTTCATCATTTCAAGCATTAAGTGCAACTATTTCAGCATCTGCCGGCATAGGTAATGTAGCCGGTTCTGCAGCAGCCGTTTCAATTGGTGGAGCAGGTGTAATATTTTGGATAATAGTAGCAGGGCTATTTTCTATGGCATTGAAATATTCAGAAGTATTACTTGGTCTTAAATTCAGGCAAACAAACCCTGATGGTACAGTATCTGGTGGTCCAATGTACTACATAATAAATGGTTTAAGAAATCCATTTCTAAAAAAATTTGCTCCAACACTTGCAAAAATATATGCTGTTTGTTGCGTTTTTGCAATGATTGGTGGTTGGAACTTGTTCCAAATAAATGCAATGTCATCACAAATAACAGAAATAACTGGTGGACAAAATAGTATTTTTTACAATAATGGTTGGTTAATAGGCACAATTGTCGCCATTATAACTTGGTTTACAGTCATTGGTGGTATAAAAGCAATTGGAAAATTTACATCAAAAGTAACTCCTGTTATGTGTAGTTTATATATATTCAGTGCGTTTTTAGTTTGCTTATTAAACATAACACACGTACCTGAAACCATTCATTTAATAATAAAAGAAGCATTTTCTCCAAGAGCAATGCAAGGTGGAGCCTTTGCTTGTTTGTTATGGGGATTTAGACGTGCAATGTTTGCAAATGAATCAGGTTTAGGAACTGCATCTATTGCTTTTTCAGCAGTAAACACAAATAAACCTGTTGCACAAGCCTTTATATCAATGTTACAACCATTCGTTGATACTGTGATAGTTAGTACAGCAACAACTTTTGTTATTGTTGTTTCTAAACAATATTTATGTGTAAATGGCATTGCTGGTATAGAACTAACATCTAAAGCATTTGGAACAATTTGTCCTATTTTTCCTATTTTATTAACAATTATGGTATCTTGTTTTGTACTATCAACTATGCTTTGTGGTTCTTATTATGGAGTAAAAGCTTGGACATTTTTATTTGGACAAGAAACATATAAAATAAGAACTTTTCAACTAATATACTGTCTATGTATCATTGCAGGTTCAGCGATGAACTTCCAAAGTATTATAAATTTATCTGACGGTGTAACATTGTTTTTAGCCGTTCCAAACCTCATTGCCGTTTTTGCATTATCAAATGTTGTCATAAAAGAAACAAAACGATATTGCGAAAGATATGGTATTGGTATTTATAAAAAAGAAATAGATAAATAGTTTTTTACTTATAAACAGTTAACAAAACAATGCTATTTACTTGATGAGATATGTTTTTCAGATATAATTAAATAAATACGAGGAAGATAATAGTGAAAAATACAACATTAACATTATGGATATTCATAGCACTTATATCAGGTATTATTGTAGGTGCTGTTGCTCCTGATTTTGCAGTAAAAATGCACCCACTAGCAACTATATTTTTAAGAATGGTTAAAATGATTATTGCTCCATTGTTATTTGCAACATTGGTTGTGGGTATTGCTGGTCACGGAGATGTAAAAAAAGTCGGAAGAGTTGGTTTTAAAACTATTTTGTACTTTGAAATAGTTACAACAATTGCTCTATTCATCGGTTTAGGTGTAGCAAATTTAACTAATCCTGGATTAGGTATTTCACATGCAATAAATTTACCAAATCTTGACGAAATCACTCAAATGTCATCTGCTGTTCAACATCATTCATTTAGCGAATTTTTCACTAGTATGGTTCCAACAAGTGTTGTTCAATCAATGGCAGAAGGTAATCTATTACAAATTGTCGTATTTTCAATATTCTTCGCACTTGCAATTTGTACAATTGGCAAAAAAGCAAAACCTGTTATGGATTTATTAAACTCTGTTTGCCAAATTATGTTTAAGTTTACAGAATTTGTAATGTTATTTGCTCCAGTTGGTATATTTGGTGCAATCTCTTATACAGTTGGTTCTAGTGGTATCAGTGTACTTAAAAATTACACAAAAATTATAGGTTCATTATACTTTGCACTTATAATCTTTGTTGCAATAGTGCTATTTATCGCTTGTAAAATTGTTGGCATATCACTAAAAGCCTTATTGCAAGCAATTGAAGAACCTGCAATATTAGCATTTTCAACTGCTAGTTCAGAAGCAGCACTACCAAAAGCAATGGAAATTATGGAAAAATTCGGTGTACCAAAATCAATCGTTGGGTTTGTTATGCCAACAGGTTATACATTCAATTGTGACGGCAGTACTTTATACCTAGCAATTGCAGTTATATTCTGTGCACAAATTGCCGGTATTCCATTATCAATTGAGCAACAACTTATAATTATGTTCGCCCTTATGGTGACAAGCAAAGGTATTGCTGGCATACCTAGAGTTGCCCTTATTGTATTGGCTGGTTCTCTAACAAGTTTTCAAATCCCAATTGTTGGTGTTGCAATATTATTAGGTATTGACCAATTGTTAGATATGGGAAGAACAACAGTTAACCTTATAGGAAACTGTGTAGCAACAGTTGTTATTGCTCGTTGGGAAAATGAATTTGATTACGAAAAAATGAATAAATTTATATCTTCATCAGCCGAAAAATTAGAATGTAAATCTTATCCTGATGATTTTGATAAAGAAACTAGTATTGAACAGAATGTTGAAAAGAATTAGAGGTAAAAATGGAAACAACAAACGAAAAAGTTGAATATAAAAAGACTCTTAATTTGCCACAAACAACTCTTGGTATGAGAGCAAATGCGACAATGAGAGAACCACAAATACAAAAATTTTGGGAAGAAAACAACATCTATGAAAAAATGATTGAACAAAGAGATAAAAACAATTCATTTATTCTTCACGATGGACCACCTTACCTAAGTTCTGAAAAGATTCACGTAGGTACGGCTTTAAACAAAATTTTAAAAGATATTTTAATTAAATATAAATCACAAAAAGGTTTTTATGCACCATACGTTCCTGGATATGATGGTCACGGTTTACCTATTGAAAATGCCGTTGTAAAAAAAATCAAAGGTGGTAGACATGCTATCACTGAAACAGAACTAAGAACAAAATGCAGAGAATTCGCACATAAAAACCTAAAAGGACAAGAAAACGAATTTAGACGTTTAGGTGTTCTAGGAAATTGGGAAAATCCTTATTTAACAATCAATCCAGAATATGAAGCCGAACAAATTAGAGTATTTGGTGAAATGTACAAAAAAGGATATATTGAAAAAGGCCTTAAACCTGTATATTGGTGTGCTGCTTGTGAAACAGCATTAGCTGAAGCAGAAGTTGAGTACGCTGACCATACATCAACATCAATATATGTAAGATTCCAATTTGATGAAAAATCTTCTGATAAAATAAATAATGAAATTCTAAAAAATTCAAATAATAAACCAATCTATGCTATTATTTGGACAACGACACCTTGGACTATTCCATCAAATATGGCTATCAGTATGCATCCAAGATTTGAATATACATTCTTTGAATACAACAACAATATTTATGTTGTAGCACAAGAATTATTATCTTCATTCTTAAGCGATGTAGAATGGGAAGAATCTGATATTAAAGTTGTTGGTTCTTGCAAAGGACAAGATTTAGAACTATTAGAAACACAACACCCACTAGTTAATAGAAAATCACCTATTATCTTAGGTGAACACGTAACTCTTGAAGCAGGTACAGGTTCTGTACATACCGCTCCAGGACACGGTCTTGAAGATTATGAAGTTGGTTGCAAATATAATATTGAAGTATTCTCACCACTAGATGGGGCTGGTGTTTGGACTGATATTGTAGGTATTCCAGAGTTAGTTGGAATTCCTTACTACAAAGGTAATTCAATGGTTATAGAAATGCTTGAAGAAAAAAAAGCATTACTAAAACAACAAGATATTCAACACAGTTATCCACATTGTTGGAGATGTAAAAAACCTGTTATTTACAGAGCAACACCACAATGGTTTGTTAAAGTTGACAAGTTTAGAGATAAAGCATTAAATGCTATCAAAAATGTAAAATGGGTTCCTGCAAGTGGTGAAAACAGAATTGGAAACATGGTTGAAGGACGTACTGACTGGTGTATCTCAAGACAAAGGGCTTGGGGTGTTCCAATTCCTATCTTCTATTGTGAAGACTGTGGAGAAGTAATCTGTAACGATGAAACAATCGAAAAGATTGCTAAAATGTTTGAAAAAGAAAGTTCTGATGCTTGGGTAAAATATTCAGCAGAAGAATTGTTACCAGAAGGATTCAAATGTCCTAAATGTGGTAAAACTCACTTCAAAAAAGAACGTGACATTATGGACGTTTGGTTTGATAGTGGAGTATCTTGGAAAGCAGTTGTTGAAAAACGTTCAGAAGAACTTGGTCATACACCAGTTGATTTATACCTAGAAGGTTCTGACCAACACAGAGGTTGGTTCCAATCATCACTATTAACATCAATTGCAACGCAAGAAAAAGCACCTTATAAAGGTGTTCTAACTCACGGTTTCGTATTTGGTGAAGATGGTAGAAAGATGTCTAAATCACTTGGTAACTACATTAGACCAGATGATATTATTAAAAACTATGGTGCAGATATTCTTAGATTATGGGCAGCATCTGTTGATTACAGAAACGATATAAAAATAGGTAACAATATTGTTGGTCAACTTGCTGAAATCTTTAAGAAAACTCGTAACACAGCAAGATTCTTGATGGGTAACATCTTTGATTTTAATCCACAAGAAGACTACGTATGCTACGATGATTTAAAACTTATTGATAAATTTGCACTACATAAATTAAATAAACTTGTTGCAGAAGTAACTGAAGCATTTGAAAATTATGAATTTTATAAATATTTCCAATGTCTACAAAACTTTGCAGCAGTAGATTTAAGTTCTTTCTATCTTGATATTGTAAAAGATAGATTATACACAGCAGGCAAAAAATCATTATCAAGAAGAGCGTGTCAAACAGTATTGTATGAAACATTACAAACACTTGTTAGAATACTTGCACCTGTAATGCCACACCAAGCAGAAGATATTTGGCAAAATATGCCAGATATGCACAAAAATGGTTTAATAAGCGTTCTTCTAACAAATTGGCCAACAATCCACTCTACTTGGACTAACGAAGCACTTGAAAAAGACTTCTCTAAAATTTTAGAAACAAGAGAAGTTGTAACACGTGCGATTGAACCACTTAGAGCAGAAAAGAAAGTTGGTAGTTCTCTTGAAGTTGCAGTATTTGTAAAATCTGAAAACAATTCAGATATACTAAAAGCAAACCAAGATGATTTATGTGATATATTCATTACGTCTCAAGCATACATAACAGAAGAAAAACCTAACAATATTCTTAATGAATATTCAGAAGAAGGTTACACAGTTTGGGTAACAAAAGCAGAAGGTGAAAAATGCGAAAGATGTTGGAAATATAGAAAACTTGGTGAACATCAAGGTTATGAAACAATATGTTCAGATTGCTACGATGCAATTCAATAAAAATAAAAAAAAGGGTTGGTTACAATACCAACCCTTTTTATCAACCAATTTAATTTTTATTTAACACTTTTGGGATTTACTACACCATAATAATTTACCGGTACAAAATATTTTGTTTCTGATTTATTGGTGTACACTTTATTTTGCATAACACCAGCCATCTCTGATGAAATATATCTAGGCTCAACAACATCTTCCATACGCAATCTATACCCCATCTTACCATCATATCTCATACCAAAACTATAAACTGGTCTTGTATCAACAACAACGTTATAATTTGTACTTCTTGCATTTTTATCCAGATAATCTACTAATTCTTTTTTATCATTTAATAATTTATTAGAGATTTCTAAAGTATCTGTTTTAATTCTATCTGCAAATGTAGTATCAACATCATTTAATGATGATTTTGTAAAAGAATCCACACGTTCAATAATTGGATATTTTGAAGCATCAGAAATTCTATGAATAGGTTCACGCTTGCAAGATGATGTTGATAAAGCGACAGTACCCGCCATAACCTTTGTTAATAAACTTTTATTCATTATAATACCCTCTACAAATTTATTTATTTTTTCTTATAATACTCAATTGGAACAAAATATTTATTTTCTATTTTATTTGTAAAAACTTTATTCTGCATTGTACAAATAACAGAATCTTTTGGAATTTCTGATTGCACAGTATCTCCATTTTTCCAAAGATTAGTAAAATCAGAAACACTCAAAACATTACCACTATAATACTGATTTCGATTTCGCACAAAATCATTTTCTGAAATAGTTTTTTCTTTTATAGCAGTTGCTAATCGTTTAGGATTATTTAATTTTTTATTAGAAATTGCTACTGTATCTACTTTAAATAACTCAAATCCAGTCGTATCAATTTTATTTAAAGAAGATTTAGTAAAAGAATCAACTCTTTCAATAATTGGATTTTTCACTGCATCTGTAACTCTATGTAAAGGTTCTCTTTTACAAGAAACATTTGTTAATGCAACCGTACCTGCGACAAAACTTGTTAATATATTTTTTGTTTTCATATTCTACCTTTTTCTAATTTATAAAACGTTCATAAAAATATAATTTGCTAAAAAAAGAGTTACGAATTCTCGTAACTCTTTTTTATCTATATTGAATAATATATTATTCACCATCTTTCTTATCATTAATTAATAAATCAGGTGAACCAAACATACCTTCAATTTCTTCTAAGATAGCAGAAGGTTTTCTTGCTTGATTACGTTGAGCAGCTGCTCTTCTTTGTGCTTCTCTGTCTTTTTCTTCACTAGCAAATGACAAGTGATGATAACCTGTACCTGCTGGAATCAAACGACCAATAATAACGTTTTCTTTCAAACCTCTCAACATATCTTTCTTACCTTCAACAGCGGCTTCAGTTAAGATTCTTGTTGTTTCTTGGAATGAAGCAGCAGAGATGAAACTTTCAGTATTCAAAGATGCCTTTGTAATACCTAATAATAAGTATTCACATTCTGCTTGTTGACCATCATTCTTAGCAACTTCTTCATTTGCTTTATGGAATGCATGAACTTCAACCAATTCTCCAGGTAAGAAATTAGTATCACCAGGTTCAAGAATTTTAACCTTCTTAGTCATCTGTCTTACAATCATTTCGATATGTTTATCAGCAATTTCAACACCTTGAGAACGATATACACGTTGTACTTCATCTACAAGATACTGTTGAGCAGCCTCTGGTCCGCATAATCTAATAATATCATGTGGATTTAAAGGACCACTTGTAAGAGGATCACCTTTTTTAATTTTTTGTTTGTTTTGAACAATAATATTTGAATCGATAGTATATTTTATTTCTTTTCTTCCAAATTCTTCAGAATCAAGGAATAATCTTGGCATATCTTCATCAATTTCAATAATTGCAGTACCATCGTATTCAGCTAAAATTGCACAATCTTTTGGTTTTCTTGCTTCTAACAATTCTTCTACACGAGGCAAACCTTGAACGATATCACCAGTCTTTTGTCTTTCATATCTCAATGTTGCAAGTGAATCACCACGTTGTAGCAATGAACCGCTCTTAGTTTGTAACTGAGTACCTTGACTGATTAGGTAAGGTCTACCCGCTCTAACACGAATACCTTTTTTACCAACTTCAACTACATAACCAGAAATTTCAGCAACTTCACCGCTATCAGCAACGATAGAATCTTTCTTAATAAAATCTCCTGCTTTAACGTTTGCTTTACCTTTAATAGCGATTTCTACAACATGAGATTCTGATTGAAGTAATAATCTTCTTGACTCTTCTTCATTACCACTAATTGAAGCAACACCATCTGCAATAGCCAATACTTCAGTCTTTGCAACTGCAGTTCTTGGTTCAATAACTTCACCGTCACTTACTAATAACTCAGTTTGTAATGCATCGTTCAATTTAGAATTACCTTCTAATTCACGACGTACAATCAATGTTTCAAGTACAACAATCTTCAATTGACCATTAGAATCAAGTTCTACTAAACCTTTAAGGTGTGATAGATAACCGTCCATAGCCAATTTTAAACTTGTTCTAGTTAATGTTGCACCATCAAGATTTCTTACTCTTGTACCATCTTTATATTGTAATTGAGTTTCAGAAACAACATCAATCAATTCATCAGATGTGTTAAATCTAATAGATACATCTTTTGGTTCAACATGTAAAACTTGAACAGGTCTAACCAATATTTGAATAGGTTTTTCTTCCATACCAACGGTAGTTGTATCAATTTCTTCATCTAAATCATCGATATCAATATCTTCAAAACCTGATTCCATAATAGATACGATAGAAGTTGCTTTTGCTTTAATACCATCAGCAATTACGGTACCTTTTTTAACAACTGAACCTTCTTCAACCTTCAAATCATTAACACTTGCTAAAGTATGAACTTCACCAGGTCTAATTGTAATTTCATGGATAACATCATTAAATTCGTTGAATTCAACAACACCATCAATATGAGAATATACGTCTTTAACAACTTCTGTACCCTCAGTAACGACAGTACCATTTTCAACCATTTTCAATGATGAATCTTTATTGATTTGATGTACTTCTTCTGGAATGAATACAATATCACCCGCTTTAGTAATAACTTGATTTTCATCAACCTCAACACCCATATATTTAATTTCACCAGATGATGAAACTGAGTATTCATCGTCAACTAATTCGGCAATTACCATACCATTTTCAACAGTTGTATCAACAGGTGCTTTAACAATGTATTTTTCGCCATCACCATCAACTGTCCAGAATTGTTCTTTCTTAGTTTGTTCAAACGCAGCATTTGATGGAATCAAAGATGCAATAACGATTGTTAATTCTTTACCTTTAACAATTTTCTTAATCTTTTCACCTTCAAACTTAGTATCTTCAATTTCTAAATCAGAACTAAATCTAACTTCACCACCATGTTCACAAATAACCATTGTTTCAGCCAATTTTTCACCAGCCTTAACACTTTGATTATCTTTTACTAATACTGATGAACCACCTGGTAAATTATAAACATCACCAGCAATAACCCAAACGATACCAGATCTATTTGCTGTTCTAGAAATATTACCTTGTCTGTCTTTCTTTTCATCAACGTCAAATCCGTCAAAGAAAACTTGACCAGCAACATCTGAGTTAATATCCATATATGCAGTTTCTGTTAGACGACCACTTTCATTTTGAGAAGCAGGATCAAATTCTGCAAGTAATTCACCTTTCTTAACAGAATCACCGTCTTTAACAAAAACAACAGAACCTGCTGCAACATGATATTTATTAGTTCTTTTTTCACCTTTAACTTCAATATCTGCTTCATTAATAGCAATATTTAATACATCACCGTGACGAGTTCTTTGTTCTCTAGTCTTAATAGATGAAGAAACAACACCATCTTCACGTGCTTTAATATCTTTCTTAGCTTCTTTAACACCAACAGCACCACCAGTGTGGAATGTTCTCAATGTTAACTGTGTACCAGGTTCACCGATTGATTGAGCAGCTATAATACCAATTGCTTCACCGATATCAACCATTTTTTGAGTTGTCATAGCCCAACCGTAACATTTTTGGCATACACCATATTCTAAACTACAAGTTAAACCAGAACGAACCTTTAACTCATTTAATGTTAAATGAGAGATTTTTTCAATATCTTCTCTACTCATTGTTGTATTGGCAGAAACTAAAACTGTTTTACCATCTGTATCATAGATATCTTCAGCAATAGTTCTACCTAATAATCTATCAATTAGAGGAACAATTACATTGTCACCATCAACGATAGGTTTCAAGTTAATATAATTGTGTCCACCACAATCAGCATCTCTAATAATGACATCTTGAGCAACGTCAACCAAACGTCTAGTCAAATAACCAGAATCGGCTGTTTTTAACGCTGTATCTACCAAACCTTTACGAGCACCATAAGAAGAAATGATGTATTCAGTAACAGTCAAACCTTCTTTAAAGTTAGATTTAATAGGTAAGTCGATAATCTGACCAGCAGCATCGGCCATCAAACCACGCATACCAACCAACTGTGATACCTGTGATAAGTTACCTCTCGCACCAGAGAATGCCATCATATAAACCGGATTCAATCTATCGAAGTTTTCTACAACTTGTTCTGTCAACTTTGCAGTTGTTTCAGACCAAGTATCAATAACCTTTGTATATCTTTCAACTTCAGTAATTTCACCTTTTTCATATCTATCTGTAGATTTTTCAATTTCAGATTCTGCTTTTGCTAACAAATCTTTCTTTGTAGGTGGTACAGACAAGTCAGAAATAGAAATTGTTACACCTGATCTTGTTGCGTACTTATAACCTAAATTCTTTAAAGTATTTGCTAACTCACCAGTTTTTGCTCCGCCGTATTCAAGATACATTTGAGAAAGCAATTTTCTTATAGCACCTTTGTCCATCAATTTGTTAATGAACTCAGGCGTTTTTGACTTTGTTCGTGAATATGTATTTTCCATTTTTTATATTTCCCTTTTAATTTTTCACTTTATAAACTACAAACTATACTAACGCTTCTCTAACAGCTTCATTAAAGATGATTCTGCCAGGAGTTGTTTCTATTCTCTTACCATTTTCATCACGAACAATAATCTTATCGTGAAGTTCTAATACTCCGCTTTCCAAAGCAGCTAAAGCATCAGAATAGCTATAGTAGTTACCTTTAGGTTCCATATCAGGTTTTTCAATAATAGTTAAGTAATACATACCTAATACCATATCCTGTGATGGAGTAATAATAGGTTTACCGTTAGCAGGTGCAAGAATATTATTTGTAGCCAACATTAGCATTCTTGCTTCAGTTTGAGCCTCAATAGATAGAGGTACGTGAACAGCCATTTGGTCACCATCGAAGTCGGCATTGAATGCTGTACAAGCCAATGGGTGAAGTTGAATAGCTCTACCTTCAACTAATTTTGGTTCAAATGCTTGAATACCAAGTCTGTGAAGTGTAGGAGCACGGTTCAACATAACAGGGTGTCCATCAATAACTTCTTCTAATATATCCCAAACTTTAGGGTCTGATCTCTCAATTTTTTTCTTAGCTGATTTAATATTTTGAACATAACCACGTTCAATAAGTTTGTTTACAACAAATGGTTTGAACAATTCAATAGCCATCTCTTTTGGTAAACCACATTGATTCAATTTCAATGATGGACCAACAACGATAACTGAACGACCAGAATAGTCAACACGTTTACCTAACAAGTTTTGACGGAAACGACCTTGTTTACCTTCAATAATGTTAGATAAAGATTTTAACGCTCTGTTATTAGGACCAACAACTGTTCTACCACGTCTACCGTTATCAATAAGAGCATCAACTGCTTCTTGTAACATACGTTTTTCGTTTCTTACAATAATTTCAGGTGCACCCATTTCTAACAATCTTTGTAAACGGTTGTTTCTATTAATTACACGTCTATACAAATCATTTAAGTCTGATGTTGCAAAACGACCACCATCTAATTGAACCATAGGTCTTAAATCAGGTGGAGTTACAGGCAATACATCCATAATCATCCAAGTAGGATCAGTTTCTGAAGAAATTAAAGAATCTAATAATCTCAATCTCTTAATCAACTTACTCTTCTTTTGTACAGATGTAACACCCTTTTCTAATTCTGAACGAATATCTTCTGCTAATGCATTAATATCTAATTCTGATAACAATTCTTTAATTGCTTCAGCACCAATACCAACTTTTAAAGTTGATTCTTCGTGTTCGTCCATATAATCTTCATATTCTTCTTCTGTTAATAATTGAAGTTTTTTGAATTCACTGTCACCAGCATCCATTACAACATAATTGTTGAAATATATAACTTGTTCCAAATCTTTTAGTGTCATATCCAAAAGTAAACCTAAGTATGAAGGAATACCTTTTAAGAACCAAATATGAGAAACAGGTGCAGCCAATTTAATATGGCCCATTCTGTGACGTCTTACTTTTGAATCTGTAACTTCAACTCCGCATCGTTCACAAATAATACCTTTGTGACGAACTCTTTTATACTTACCACAGAAACATTCCCAGTCCTTTGTAGGTCCAAAGATTCTTTCACAGAATAAACCATCTCTTTCAGGTTTTAAGGTTCTGTAATTGATTGTTTCTGGTTTTGTTACCTCACCATAAGACCATTTTAAAATTCTTTCCGGTGAAGCAATGCTTATTCTTATATAATCAAAATAATCAATACTTGTAGACAATTTTAACTTCTCCTTTTCTTGTTCGCTATGTGAAATGTAGTTTAACACTTCTTTAGCACTGTTTTGCTCGCTTACATCGGTTGATAGTCGAAACTATCAACCTTAGGCTTTTTACATATCACCTGATGACATTGAAGTATCAAAGAAATTGATGTTCAATAACTCTGAATCCATGTCTGACAACACTCTTTTTGGAGCAGCTTTTCTTAAGTCGTCCATATCTGTCATCAAATCAACTTCAACACCATCTTTCTTAGCAACGGTAATATCCAAACCTATACTTTGCAATTCTCTTACAAGTACCTTAAATGATTCTGGAATACCAGGTCTAGGGATGTTATCACCCTTAACGATAGATTCATATGCATGGTTTCTACCGTTAACATCATCGGATTTAATTGTAAGCATTTCTTGTAATGTATAAGCAGCACCGTAAGCTTCCAATGCCCAAACTTCCATTTCACCGAATCTTTGACCACCGAATTGAGCTTTACCGCCTAATGGTTGTTGTGTAACTAATGAGTAAGGACCTGTACTTCTTGCGTGAATCTTATCATCAACAAGGTGGACAAGTTTCAAGATATATGACAAACCAACAGCAACTGGTCTATCAAATCTTTCACCGGTACGTCCATCAATCAAGTAAACCTTACCATCTTCTCTAACCCAATCACAACCTGACTCTTTAATACCACGAAGTAATTCTTCTTTGGTAACTCTTTCAGATGTGTTAGCACCATATCTTTCATCAAAAGATGGTGCTTCATAGTGTTCACCTGTCAAGTATGCAGCTAAACCAAGTAAGCATTCGTAAGTTTGTCCTACGTTCATACGAGAAGGTACACCTAGTGGGTTTAATACTATATCTACAGGAGTTCCGTCTGGTAAGAATGGCATATCTTCTTTTGGAAGAATTCTTGAAACGATACCTTTATTACCGTGACGACCTGAAAGTTTATCACCTACAGATACCTTACGTCTTTGAGCAATATATACTCTAATTACTGTATTTGCTCCTGGTGGTAATTCATCACCTTTTTCTCTATCAAATACCTTAACATCAAGTACACGTCCGCCTTCGCCATGAGGTACACGAAGTGAATTATCTTTAACATCTCTTGCTTTTTCAGCAAAGATTGCTCTTAATAATTTTTCTTCTGGTGGATGTTCTGTTTCACCTTTTGGTGTTACTTTACCAACTAAAATATCATCAGCATATACTCTAGCACCAATACGTACGATACCTCTTTCATCTAAGTGACGAAGAGAATCTTCTGATACGTTAGGAATTTCACGAGTAATTTCTTCAGGACCAATCTTAGTTTGTCTTGCATCAATTTCTAATTTTTCAATGTGTAATGAAGTAAAGATATCATCGTGTACACATCTTTCTGATAACAAGATAGCATCCTCGAAGTTATATCCTTCCCAAGGCATATATGCTACTAAAATATTTTTACCTAATGAAAGTTCACCACAACTTGTAGATGCTCCGTCAGCAATTACATCACCAACTTGAACTTTATCTCCTTCATTAACGATAGGTCTTTGGTTAATACAAGTATCTTGGTTAGAACGAACATATTTCATTAGAGTATATAAGTGAGCCTTACCTTGAGTATCTCTAATAACAATTTCTTCACCAACAACTCTTTCAACAGTACCATCAACAGTTGAACAAACTACCATGCCAGAGTCTTTTGCGGCTCTAGATTCAAGACCAGTTCCAACAACAGGACGTTCTGTAATCAATAATGGAACGGCTTGACGTTGCATGTTTGAACCCATCAATGCACGGTTTGCATCATCGTGTTCGATAAATGGAATAACTGATGTCGCAACAGAAATAATCTGAATAGGACATACACCAACATAGTCAACTTTTGATGATTCAGTCATAATGAATTCTGAACGGTAACGTGCAGGAACCATTTTATCTTTGAAAGAATTATCTGGATTTAATTCAACATCAGCAGGAGCACAACGGAAGTTTTCATCTTCATCTGCAGTCATATAAACAACATCGTCAGTAACCTTACCATCTTTAACGGCAAAGAATGGAGATTCAATAAATCCGTATTCATTAACTCTTGCGTGAGTTGCTAATGAACCAATCAAACCTGCATTAGGTCCTTCAGGTGTTTCTACTGGACAAATACGACCATAGTGTGAAGGGTGAATATCACGAACAGCAAAGCCTGCTCTTTCACGTTGTAAACCACCAGGTCCAAGAGCTGAGATACGTCTTTTGTGAGTAATTTCAGCCAATGGGTTTGTTTGATCCATAAACTGTGACAATTGAGACGAACCAAAGAATTCTCTTAATGCAGCAACTAAAGGTTTTGTATTAAGTAAGTTCAATGGTGTCAATGTTTCAGAGTCTTGTAAAGTCATTCTTTCTTTAACAATTCTTTCAATTCTAGAAAGACCAACTCTAAATTGGTTTTGTAATAATTCACCAACTGAACGAATTCTTCTATTTCCTAAGTGGTCGATATCATCTAAAGTACCTTCATCATAAGTTAAATTAATCAAGTACTCAATAGAAGCGATAATATCTTCTCTAGTCAAAGTTCTAATATTCTTAGGAATATTCAAGTTTAATTTTTTGTTTAATTTATAACGACCAACTCTACCGATATCATATTTCTTATCATCAAAGAAACGTGATTCTAGAATTTGACGTCCACCTTGAGGTGATGCAGGATCACCAGGTCTTAATTTTTTGTATAATTCAATTAAAGCATCATCTGTTGTTTCAGTTGTATCTTTATCCAATGTTTTCTTCAAGAAATCGAAGTGAGTGAATAAAGATTCCATTTCAGTAACTGTGATACCCATTGCCTTTAAAACAGTTGTAGCTAAGATTTTTCTATTCTTATCTATCTTCATATAAACTAAGTCATTGGCATCTGTTTCAATCTTCAACCATGCACCTCTGTTAGGAATCATAGTTGCATTATATAAACGTTTACCAGTTGGTGAAGTTTCTCTCTTGAAGTATACCCCAGGAGAACGAACGATTTGAGAAACAATAACACGTTCAGCACCATTTACAATAAAAGTACCTTTATCAGTCATTGTAGGAATATCACCAATATAAACTTCTTGTTCTTTAATTTCACCGCTATCACGGTTAACCAAACGAACCATTACACGCAACTGCTTAGCATAAGTAGCATCGTGAATTCTTGCTTCTTCGATTGTATACTTTGCATTATCAAAAGTATAATTTGGAAGAAAGTGCAATTCCAAACGTCCAGTATAATCTTTAACAGGACTAAAAGCCAATAATTCTTCTTTTAAACCTTCTTTTAGGAACCATTCAAAAGATTTCTTTTGAATATCAATTAAGTCAGGTAAGTAATCCAAACGAGTACTAGGAATACCCATAGGAGTTACTCTTTTTGCATATTTTGTTGTCGACATTAATTTACCTCGTCTATTCTATGATGTACGTACTTAAAATTGGTTAATATAGACTGTTTCGCTGTCAATGCCAGCCTCTGGCTCTACATTTTCCTATCAAAGCATGACAATAGCACATACTTTGACATGTTACAATATCGTACAACTTCAAACCTAATAGTCAAGCAGAATAAATGTATTTTATACAATTTATTTAATAA
>SAMEA3663118__coassemble_145_pt1 | contig 33930 bp, 31 predicted proteins | sample SAMEA3663118__metabat2_high_PE_014 | metagenome-assembled genome bin SAMEA3663118 (sample SAMEA3663118) | pig gut metagenome | biome: pig gut; feature: pig-associated habitat; material: faeces | place: Denmark | collected 2012
AAATAAAAAAAACATAACTTTTAGCACAGAATTGTTCTAAAGTTATTTCAAAATGTTTTCTAAATTTTATGAATATTCTAGCAATTAAAATTTTTATTTGCATTATATAAATATGCGTATAAACCAATTTTCTACAACACCAAATATTTTGAATCACCAACAAAATAGACAATCTTGCAAGATAAAATACAATAATTTATCACCTTTAAAACAAGATACTGTTAGTTTTGGTGCAATGAAAAAGCAAGAGTTTTCAGGAATTGATAGAGTGTGTATTGATAAATTTAAAGCACCAATTGAGAAATTTAATACAAATGACGATTTACAAGATTGGGCGGGTGAAAAACTTCAAACGATTTTAACAACCGATTATGAAGGACGTTCAAAAGAAACAATAATCCAACGAAAAGCATTGATAAAAGAATGGGGCGACTATTTAACAAAAGAAAATGATGCGTACAACAATTCTGCAGGATTATTAGTAATGTCTGCAATTACAAAAGATTTAGCACCAAACAATGATGAATTACCACCTTGCCTGAATAAGGGCATTCTTGCTGATGTAATGTCAGATATTGATAAAGAAGAAAATATAAACATATTAAAGGAATATAAGACAAAACTTCGACACCAATATTTTGATGAAACAAAAACAGATGGTAAAGGTAAAGAATGGATTATAATTCCATCTAAAGAAAATGACCCAGAAAATTTCGAGAAAAATGTTGATAAATTAAAAACTCTTTCACACAAAAACTGGTGCACACATAGTTTTAATGCAGAACCATATCTATCAGAGGGGGATTTTCATATACTTTTAGATAACGGAAAACCAAGATTAGGTGTAAGATTTTATGAAGATTCTATTGTGGAAATTCAAGGAGTACAAAACAATAGTGAAATTCCGTTAGAGTATTTTGAAGATGCAAAAGAACATATAGAAACTAACAACTATAACTTGGGTTATAGAGCAACTGATGAATTTGAAAATGCAGAAATAAAAAAGGCAGAGTGTGAAAAAGCGAAAAAAGTGCTTCAACCAGCAATAGAAAACAATGATTTTCCTAAAATTCTAGACTATTTCCATATAAAAACAAAAGAAGATAAAGACGGTTTTTATACAATTTCTCATTACGATTTAAAACATACAGGACGTGGAATCAAGCCTGCAGATTTGGGTGTAAATGAAAATGCCATCTTCAAGAAAATAAAACATATTGAAGGTAAAATGAATTTAGAGGGTTCAAAACTCACTGATACTGGAGAATTAGAAAGTGTCGGTGGTTATACAACTATTCCAAATTGCGAACTAAAAACATTAGGAAAAATAAAATATATAAATGACGGTCTTGATATAAGTGGTTCACATTTGACAGATTTAGGTGATTTAGAAAAAATTGATGGAAGTTTCAAAGCTGATATGGCTGAGTTAAAAAGTTTAGGTAAACTAAAACATATTAGTGGGCATGCTGACTTTAGGGATTCTCAAATAACAGATTTAGGTAAACTTGAACACATCGGTGGAAATGCAAACTTTAATTATTCATCAATTGAAGATTTATGTAATCTTAAATTCATTGGAGGAAAAGCAACTTTTAATGATAAAATTAAAAGTTTAAAGAATTTAGAACGAATTGAAGGAAGTGCGGATTTTACAGATTCTGTAGTTGAAGATTTAGGTAATTTAAAATACATAGGTTTCAATGCAATCTTTAGTAAAAATGCGACAAAACAGTTTGATTCTATTTTTGCACCACATAATCCTGAACCATTCGAAAGAGAGCCCGAAGTAAAATATAAGAAACCGACAGCAAAACGATTAAAGAATTTAAAAGTTAAATCGTTTAAAATAAAAGGTTCAAATTTAAGAAAAAGTGATTTCTTTAATGTTCAAATTGATGGACAACTCATAACAGATTAGAAACTTTATATACTCTTGGTGCATTTCATACACCCTACTAATACTTACATAATTCAAAATAGTTTCATAAAGAATTTAATTAAAATAAAAACAATATTACCCTCTCAACCTTTTATATGATATTTAAGAAATATTTTCAATATTTTTTACAGTAATTATTGATTTTGCCGTAAATATCATTATAAATATAGTGTGAAATATAGGTGGGAAAATGGTAGTTTCTTACACAAACAATTATGGTTATACTGATGCATACGCAAACAACAACGTTAACAACCTTGCTACAAACGGCGACGGTGGTGGAAACGGTGGCGGTGGTGCTTTCATGAAAATGTTTGAAGAACAAGAATCAGAAGAAGCAAAAAAAGAAAAAGAAACTCAAGAAGATACTTCAAACCCTCTTGATGATTTATACACAATGCCACAAAACTATTATGCAAGCCATAATACAATTAAAGATTACATTGATAACTCTTTATTACTAAATACAGAGCAAGTTGCTTGTACAAATATAACACAACATCTTGCACTAAAAAGTAATGTCAAAGAAACTCTAAAATTTTTGAATTTACAAGCTGCTAAAAGCATGGTTAATTCTAGAAAACGTAATTATAATTTCCATACTTCACCACAACCAAAAGCAGCATTACCACAACAAAATATTATCCAATCAAAAATTCAAACAAATACTACACCTCAAGAAGCAAATTTCTTTGAATCAAAAATCACTAATCCTACAAACAATTTCTTCATAAATCAATAGAAATAGTGTAAATTTTATGCCATAAGATTAGTTTTAATGATATAATGCTCTTGTATTTCAGAATATAGGAGAAACAAATATGGCAGATTCATCAAAATTATTAGCAACTATTGATAGAAGTGAAAGAGAAAGATTACAAATCGCTATTAACGAATATAAAGGCAGAAGTTATTTAGATTTAAGAATTTTCTACACAACCGATGGTGGTGAAACTTGGAGACCTACTCAAAAAGGTGTTACTTGTGCTCCAGAAGGTCTTGAAACACTTAGAGATGCAGTAGAAGAAGCGATGAAAGAATTTATGGCTATTGAATAATGAATTATGCAAGTGTACTTGTAAATATTAAAGGATTGGGAGTTAAAACTTTCAGTTACAAAATACCCGACGAAATGAAAGATATCATAAAGATTGGTCAAGCGGTTTTAGTGCCGTTTGGCCGTCAGGGTTTAATAAAAGCTTTCATTGTCGGGTTCTCTGATTATATACAAGAAGGAATCAAACCTAAAAAAATAAAAGACATTCTAGATTCAAAACCACTATTCACACTAAAATATTTCAAACTACTTGAATGGGTTGCAAACTACTATTGCACAGATATTATCAATGTTTTAAACTTAGCAATTCCAATAAAACTTATTGATAAAAATTCAAAAACAGAATATTCAGTTGAATTTGTAACAACTGACGGTGCTACTAAACGTCAAAAAGAAATTCTAGAACTATTACAACAAGAAGGCAAAACATCACTAACAAATTTTGAAAAGAAAGCAAAAACAACTCGAACTACAATGAAAAAACTTGATAGCCTCGGTTGTATAAAAATTGTAGAAGAAAACATCTACAGAAATCCACTAAGCATCTTTCAAGATAAACCATTAGAACCATTATCTGAATTATCAGGCGAACAAAAAGATGCTTACGAAGCAATTAAAAATAAAATAAAATCACCAAATCCTATTTTGCTACATGGTGTAACTGCTTCCGGCAAAACAGAAGTTTACTTTAAACTAATAAAAGATACAATAGATTCTGGTAAAAATGTTTTATTTTTAGCACCTGAAATAGCACTTGCATCACAATTAACACAACGTATAGCAAGAAAATTCGGCATACACGATGTAGCAATATGGCATAGTAGCATCTCAGATGGTGAAAAATATGATGTTTGGCAAAGATTATACAATAATGACATAAAAATCTTAGCAGGTGCTCGTTCTGCAGTATTTGCACCACTACAAAATATTGGTTTAATTATCATTGATGAAGAACACGAAAGTTCTTACAAACAAACAAACCCCGCTCCAAGATATGATGCAAAAGTTGTTGCACAAAAACTTTCTCAATTTCACAAAGCACCATTAATATTAGGTTCAGCGACACCTGATGTAGCGACATATTATTACGCATCAAATAATAATACTCTATTTGAAATGCCACACAGATTTAATAATTCACCGATGGCAAAAATTGATATTATCAATATGCAAGAATATGCTAGACCTGCATATCGTGGTGTAATATCTAAACCATTACAAACAGCAATTTCAAAAACATTAGAAGATAAGCAACAAATAATTATACTTATTAACAGACGTGGTTTTTCAACTTCCACTCAATGCAAAGCCTGTGGACAAGTAATAGAATGTCCGAACTGTGCAATACCATTAATTTGGCACGCAAACGAACGATTATTAAAATGTCACTATTGTAATCACGTAGAATCGATGCCAGATGTTTGTCCTAAATGTGGAAGTGATGCATTAAGAAATGCTGGACTTGGCTCTCAAAAAGTTGAAGTATTATTAAAAGAACTCTATCCTGATGTAAATATTGCTCGAATAGACAGCGACATTTTAACTAAAAAAAATGCACACATAGAAATTTTAAATCGTTTCCAAAACAAAGAAATAGATATTTTAATTGGGACTCAAATGATTGCAAAAGGGCTAGACAACCCTAATGTAACCCTTGTCGGCGTAATCAGTGCTGATTCAACTTTCAATCTTCCTGATTTTAGAGCAGCAGAAAGAGGCTTCCAATTATTAACACAAGTCGCAGGTAGAGCCGGACGAGGAGAATATACAGGACGTGTATTGTTCCAAACATATAACCCTGATTTTTATGCTCTTGATAGTGCTAGAGAACAAGATTATAAAAAATTCTACAATACAGAAATTAAATCTAGACAAGAATTCGTTTATCCACCATTTACACAAATAATTCGTGTAATACTAAGTTGTGACAATAATGATAGAGCAGAAAAATGTATTGAACAAATAGCAGATAGACTTGCTGAACTTATTGATAAATACGGTTTTGATGAGCATTTAGAACTACTTGGTCCATCAAATTGTGTTATAGAAAAACTAAACGGCTTATATCGTTATCAAATTTTACTTAAAAATAAACTTCACGAAAAAGGACATCAATTTATTTCAAAATTCTTTAAATCTATAAAATTACCTAAAGATATTAGAATGGCAATTGATGTTGACCCTATAGATATTTTGTAATTTCAACAAATATATGGATATACATACCTAGTACAAACTACTCATCGTCATCATCTATAGACTCTTCAACATCATCATATTCTTGTTGTTCTTCAGAATTTTCCATATCATCAACTGAATTTTCTTCAAAACTTTGTTCTTCATCAAAATTTTCATCTTCTGCTATTTCTTGATTTTCTTGTTGTTCAGCCATAGCCTGTTGTTCTGCTAATATTCTTTCTTGTTCTAATCTTTGTTCTTCTACTGCTCGTTCAGTTCTTACTTCATCCATCTTAGCCTTAATTTTAGAATATTCTGCTTGAACCTTTTCTAATGGAAAAGTTAAAGTTTGATGATTAGTAATCGCAGATGCTAAAGTCCTTTCATAATTCTCGTCATCTTCTTTCAATTTGTAAATTTGAGATAACGTATATAACAAATCACCGTTTTGAGGATTAGCCTCTAATGATGGCATAATAGTATCCATTGCTTCTGTATAACGAAGTTGAGAAATGTATATCTGAACCATTAAAATAATTGCTTTAATATCGTGATGATTATACATCAATGTTTTCATCAAATATTGTAAAGCAGCCTCAGTATTGCCCTCAGAATAAGCAATTGAGCCCATATTATAATATGCCCAACTATAATCCGGAGCAATAGACAATATTGTTTGATATTCTTGAAGTGACATATCCTTTTGTCCCAAAATATCATATATATTTGCTATGTAAAAATGTGCAAAAATATCTTCATGATTAAGTTCAGCAGCCTTTTGAAAATAATCTAATGCAACTTCATACTCTTCTTTTCTAAAGAAACAAAGTCCAATATTAAAAAAAGTATTAGCATCATCAGTATCAATTTCTACAACATGTTTTAATGCAACAATAGCCTTACCATATTCTTCCATTTCAATATATGTAAGACCTAAATTATAATAAAAATCTGTTTCCGGCGAAATCACAATAGCACGCAAATATGCTCTTTCTGCTTTTTCAAATTCACCTAATTTTTCATAAGCAATACCCAAGTTATACAACAATTCAGCATTTTCGGGAAAAGTCCTTACTAAATACAACAAATGTTGTTTTGCCTCTTTATTAAATCCATTATCAAGCAAAACTATTGATAAAGTTCGTCTTGCTTGAAAATTATAAGGATCATTCCTTAATATCTCTTGTAACTCTTCTATTTCATCGCTCATAAACTCATGATAACAAATTATTCTATTCATATCAAGAATGTATATTTTTATCTATATCTATTGACGGAAATTTTTCAATATATCTTTTTTTATTTATACAAATGTGGTAAGATTATCAAAGAGTAGAGAAAATAGAAAGGTTTTCCGAATGCGTGAACTTATAAAGAAAGATCAAATAGTTACAATAATTCCTCATGATTTTAAGGATACAAACAAAGGTAAAGTTACAGATGTATCTATGGACGGTTTTTCGATGCAATTGAAATATATTCCAAGAGGACTATTAAAACAAAACATTTGTGATTTCTATTCTCTAACAGACAACGGATACCTATATTTTGAATCTTTTATCAAAGATGTAAAAGGTAATACAGTATCTATTGCAAACCCTAAAAAACACAGATTTTTACAACGTCGTAAATTTACTCGTATTAAATTTATTGAAGATTTAGAACTAATCTATAACGATACAGTTCACCACGTACAAACTCTTGACCTTTCTGCCGGTGGTATGAAATTAAAAACAAAAGAAAATATCAATATTGAATATGCTTACAGAGTTTGCATCAAATTAAATGATGAAATTGAAGTTAATTGTAAATATCAACTTATTCGTGTAGAAAAAAATAATGATGGTTACTACATTATTTCAGGACAATTCACAAACTTAAGCAATGTTGACAAAATGTCACTTGTACATTTCTGTATGAAAAAGAGTATGGAAACAGCCAACAAATAGAGTGATAATATGTTTTTTGCAAACCTTTTTAGACATAAAAATAACAAACTATTATTCACGACTCCATCTCATTCACAGAAATTTTGTATATTAAATAAATTTCGTCAATTTTATAAATTTGATATATCAGAAACAGAAGCACATAATCCAGAAATAGTACTTGATTTAGCACAAAAACGAGCAGCTAAAATCTATAATGTTAAGCAAACTCTATTTCTAACAAATGGTTCATCTTCTGGAATAATTACTGCTGTATTAACTGTTGCGAACAAAAATGATAAAGTTTTAATATGGAAAAATGCTCACAGATGTCACAAAAATGCAGTTACATTATCAGGAGCAATACCTATCTATTATGATTTACCCATAAATCAAGAATGGGGTATTCCAGAAAAAACAACAGTTAACATTCTTAAACCATATTTAGAAACTGAAAAACCTAAAGCAGTAATTATAACATCTCCAACATACGAAGGGATTGTATCAGATATAAAATCAATTAAAAAATTATGTAATCAATTTGGAGCATACTTAATTGTAGATGAAGCACATGGTGCATTATATCCTTTTTCGGACGATTTACCGGAATCTGCAATTAAATATGCAGATATTGTAGTTCAATCATTACATAAAACTGCAGGAGGACTAAATCCGACAGCATTAATACATTCTAATATTGATATTGATTTACAACCTGCACTAGATATAGTTATGACAACATCACCATCATATCCATTAATGGCATCAATTGAAGCGAATATAAACTTCTTAAATTCACACAGAGGTAAGAAGCATATAGCAAAGTTAATAAAAGAATTAAAATATATACGTAAAATCAGCAATGTTGAATTTTATGGTGACGATATTACAAAAATTCTTATAAAAAAAGAAGGACTTACTGGTGAAAAATTATCAGAAATACTTTTTGATAAATATAATATAGAAGACGAAAAAACTAATGATATTTCAACAATGTTGCTTTGTGGTATTGGAACGTCTAAACGTAAATTAAAAGAGCTTGCAAAGGTTCTTCACAAGCTCTAATTTCATCTTTTATTTGTTTTCTGATTAGTTATACTCTAAATTGATTTGAGAGAACTGAACAATCTTGTTACGTCCTCTATGTTTAGCATTATATAATGCATGTTCTGCATATCTAATCAATGTATTAGCATCTTCATGAACATTTTCCATACAAGGGAATGTTGCGATACCACCAGAAATTGTAACTGGATGTCTTTCATCTTCACCAGCAGGAATAAATTCCATTTTTTCAACTTCTCTTCTGAAACGTTCAGCATAAATAAATGCATTATCTTCCGACGTATTTGGCAATATTAATAAGAATTCTTCGTCACCATATCTAGTAACAATATCTTCTCTTCTCACTGAATCTGCAAGTTTTGATGAAATATTTCTTAAAAGAATATCACCCCATTCATAACCATACATATCGTTAACTGCCTTAAAGAAATCCAAATCAAATAAAATACAAGAAACCTTTGTTTTGTAACGTCTAGAACGTGAAATTTCAGCTTCCAATGCTTCTTGTAAATATTTTCTGTTATGAAGACCAGTAAGTTCATCAGTAGTACTTACTTCCATCATTCTATTTTTATAATAACTAATTTTTAATAATGCTTTTGCTCTTACCAATAATTCATCTTTATTTACTGGACTACTGATAAAATCATAACCTTCAGCCCTAACAATTGTATTAAATCTTTCTCCAACAAACAACAAAGGACAAATAAATTTTGTTGTCATTAAAATATCTGTTAAATTATCAACATCTTCTACAATAATCAAAGACGGATTTAACATTGTATGTTCTCTCATAATAGAACCATCTTCTACTCTAATAGCAGCATCATCAATTTCAGATAAGATGCCTGCGATAGGTGTAGATTTGTTTTTTGAGTAAATTACAATATTTGCCATATTTATAGTACCTCTTCTTGATACGTTGATTATAACATAATATACATATATTCACAATAATATTAAATAAAAAAGCACTAACTATAAAGTTAGTGCTTTTTCTTATATGACTTATCTACTATTTAATAGTATCAAATCTATCAGTAATTGTTACAACACCGTCTGGAGTTTTGAATACTGTCTTAGCAATTCTTTTTGCTAATGCAGATTGTTCTTCATCATCGTCAGATGCCGCGAACGCAATTGGTGTGAATGATTGAGCCATTGCTGTATTTACACCAGATTGTTGTAAGTTGTTCAAGTTTTTAAGAACTTCTTCTGTTAATGAATTGTTTCCATCAACTGGAATTCCGTTCCAGAAAATTCCATTATCTGCTGAGGAATTAGTAATTCCACCTGGTTTACCGTTAATAGTAATAGTGTTACCGTGAGCATCATCGATATTTACGTTTCCGCCACCATTAATGATGATGTCACCAATACCATCTTTATCACTGTCTGCTACTAAGTGGTCACCTTTAACATCTCCACCAGCATCAATAGTAATATCGTCTTTGGCAATAATATCTGTTCCAGTTGTATTTTTTCCAGAATCGATATCAACATTATTACCAGAACCACCGTTAATATCTACATTACCTTTAGAATCGATAATCAAGTCACCTTTCTTATCATTATCATTATCAGCTTTTAAGTTTTCACCGGTTACATTACCATCTGATTTGATTTTAACATCATCATCACCAGTAACATTCTTTATAGTTGCGTCACCACCAGATACGATATCTACGTTCTTACCAGAACCACCATCAATGTCTGCTTTACCACCAGATTTAATAATTAAATCACCTTTACCATCTTTATCAGCATCAGCGATTAAATCACTACCTGTAACACTACCATTTGAAGCATCTATGATTACATCATTTGTACCATTTATATGTGTAACATCTGCGTTACCATCTTTTGATGCAATTGATACATTTTCACCAGATGCATCATGAATTGTAACGTCACCTTTACCTTTAATGATTAAATCACCAATACCATCACCGTCACCATCAGCAATTAAGTTGCCACCAGAAACAGTACCTTCAGTTGATTCAATTGTTACATTGTCAGCTCCTGTTATGTTTTTAACAATAGAATCTGCAACTGATGTAATACCAACATTTTTACCAGAACCACCATCAATGTCTGCTTTACCACCAGCATTGATAATTAAATCACCAACACCGTTACCTTCAGCATCTGCAACTAAAGCTGTACCTTTAACGTCTTTACCTGCTGAAATTACAATATTAGTATCTGCTTTTACTTTATCAATAGTAACTGAACCATTCTTAGATGTGAATGAACCATTACCTGTAGTATCATCATTTGATTTCTTAATTGTTATAACACCAGTTTTCAAATTACCAGTTGAACTAATCACTACATTTTCAACTGTATCAGGAGTAACTTTTAAATCAGTGTTGCCAGCATCAGCATTGATATTGATAACAGATGTATCAATAGTAATTTTTAAATCTCCATTATCTGTAGCAGATTTAATATCAATAGCATCAGCATCTAAAATATTTTTACCAACAGCAGATTCAAAATTATCTCTTGAAACTGTATTTTGCATTGCTTCAAAGTATTCAGATGAATTATTTTTAACATTACCATCAAGTGCAGCAATGTAACCGTTTGGAGCACTTAATGAAACATCATCTGAAACCAATTTACCATTAATATTGTCTGATTTAGCTTGGAAAATTGAACCCTTAGAAGTTGTCATTTCTATTTTTCCAGCCTTCACTGTATTAGAATAACCAATGTTACCACTAGCATTAGCAGTTAACTTACCAGTTACTGTAACACTGCCATCTTGTAAATTAGCATTTTTATCATACCAACCCAAAATAACGTTGGCATCATCTACAGCAGATGAACCTACTGCTGTTGCAGTTAAGTCACCATTGATTGTACTATGACCACCAATTACAATATAATTATCACTTGTATCTGTAATTGTTGTATTACCTAAATCAACATCAAACAATTTTGTATATTTGTTGGAGTTAATTGTTGTATCACCCGCTTTTACTGACTCCATTTGAACTAATCCATTACTACTATTGATATCAACAGTTCCACCAATTTTTGAATTAGTTATCCATGCTCCACTACTTGTCTCAACAGACAAATCCTTTTCTAAATCAGCAGTCACAAATGCTATCTTAGTATTAATATTAGCAGAACCACCTTCTAAATTAATCATTCCTCTAGCAGTAGAAGGAATAGCATTTAAGGTTTTTCTACATGCCAATATATCCACATAATAAGAAGAATTATTTGCGGCATTAGCATCTAAACTAACAATAAAACCTTTTTTCGCTGTTAAGTTGATATCATCAGCAATAAGTTTACCACTCATAGCATTTGAATTTGCTTGAAGAATAGAACCTTTTTCAGTAGTAAAATCTATTTTGTTTGCTTGAACTACATTTGAATAACCAATATCAGTTAAAGCATCTGCTGTTAAATTTCCATTAACTGTAATACTACCATCTTGCAAAACACCATTGGTTTCATACCAACCAAAAATAATACTTTTTGCAGTAATATCTAAATCACCATCAAATGTACTGTGACCACCAATAACCATATAGTTATCACTTGTATCGTTAATAGTTGTTTTACCAAGATTTACGTCATATAATCTTGTAAATCTATTTGTATTAATAACGGTATCACCAGCATCAACATGATCTAATTGAGCAAAAGATTTCGCATCAATATTCAAATTTGCATCAATAGTTGAATTTTCAATCATAACACTTCTGTCTGATACAAATCTAACTTCACCATTTTTTGAAGTTATTGCAGAATTTGCGATTTCACTTGGAATCGTCTTACTAGAAAATTTAATATTTTTAACAGAACCATCATCTGCTTTCATTGAAACAGTTTTAGAAGCAATAAATGTTGAACCATCTGTTGTTGTTAGAACAATACCCTTTGCATCTTTTGCTGTTAATGTTGAACTATCAACATAAATTCCTTTTGAAACAATATTGATATCAGCAGCATTAATATTTGATGAATTTGTAACTGCAACAATTGCAATACCATCACCATAAGCAGCATTTGAAATGTCTAAATTGTTAAAATCTGTAGTATTATCAACAGAAATTGATGTTAAATCTTTAGTAGTTAAAACTAAACCACCCATTGATTCAAATTTACCACCCTCAAATAAAATACCATTTGGGTTAGAAATAACAATTTTACCATTATCTGCTTTTATAGTACCAGCAAATTTCGAAATACTTGTACCAACAACGTTATTTAATACACCGAAATTACCATTTTTAAAAGTTAATGTTTGATCTTTGTAAACATTAAACTTGTTCCAATCAATTCTTGTGTTGTTGTTGAAATGCAATGTTGCCTCATTTAAAGTTGCATTCGTATCGATTTTTGTCAAACCTGCGGTATGACCTTTAATTTGGGCACCAGTTAAAACATCTTTGTTTGCAAACATACCAGTTTGCAATACATCGGCAAATGACATCTGTAAACTCAAAAAAGAAACAGAAAACATTACCGACAATACTTTTGTCATCATTTTTTTCATCTTACAATTACCCTTATTGTTATACTATTTATTACTTTCCAAGTCTATGTACCACAACCGTGGCACTATCATTCTATCATATCAAAATATGTAAATATTATTTTTTGACATTTATTACCAATTTATGTTACAAAACTTCATATTATGTTATAAGGTCATTATCAATGTATTTCAGCCTTATTTTTTTTAATATTATTTATAGCATGATTTTAATAACTCAACTTTTTACACTTATGTCTCTGTTCATTTCATGAAAACAACGTTAAATTTAAAACGTAACATAAACTAAGGGGAAAGAACATGAATCAATTCAAAATTTTCACTGTTATTTGTTGTGTATTAACATTTGCACAAGTAAGTTTTGCACAAGATAAAATAGGTGTTGTTGATATACAAACTATTGTAAATAATTCTAGTGAAGTCAAAGCACTAAAATCAGAACATAACATGCAAATTCAATCTTTAAATAAAATTGTCATGGAAGCACAAAATGCAATAGCAAAAGAATCCGATCCTCAAAAAATAGTTACGTTACAAGACAAATATGCAAATGAATTTAATAAAAAGAAAGAATTTATTGATAATCAATATTCTTCAAGATTATCTGTTATTGAATCAAAATTAAAAAATGAAATCCTAGAAAGTGCAAAGAAAAACAATTATGATATAGTATTAGCCAAAAACGTAGTATTTTATGGTGGCGAAGACATAACAAATATTGTTTCACGTGATATAAAATAATATAAAATATATCCATGCTAAAATAAATTTATGAGAAAAATTATTTTAGCATCAAACTCTCCTAGACGAAGAGAATTATTAAAAAAAGCAGGTATAGAATTTGAAGTACATCCTTCAAAATATGAAGAAGTACTTGATAATCATAATTTCACATACGAAAAAATAGAAAATCTTGCTTTTAACAAAGCAAAATATGTCGCAGATGAAATCCAAGAAAATGCTATTATAATTGGTGCTGATACTGTTGTTGTATTAAATAATACAATTTTAACAAAACCTATTGACCACGATGACGCAATTCATACACTAAAAATACTAAGTGGTAAAGAACATCAAGTTGTAACGGGTATCTGCATTATAAATAAGTATGAGAACAAAACTAAAATAAAAGCAGTTACCACAAAAGTAACTTTTGAACATTTATCAGATAAAATGATAAATTATTATATAGATAATTTTAAGCCTTATGACAAAGCCGGTGCTTATGGAATACAAGAACTTCCATCTGGCTACATAAAAGCACTTGATGGAAGTCTTGAAAATGTTATTGGTCTTTGTACAAAGACTGTATTATCTATGTTGAATGATTAACCTTCATTTTCTTCAGGCTTTTTAAAGCCTAGAGAAATACGTTTATCTTGAGGGTTGAATTTAAGAATACAAACATTTATTTTTGAACCAACTTCTAAAATAACATTATTCTCATTTTGATATTCAATAAGTTCATTATGTGGAAGCAACGCTTCAACACCGTCATAAATTTCAACAAATGCACCAAATGGTTTAATCCTTGTAATTAACCCTTCTCTAAAGTCGCCTTCATGAACTTCTTTTGATGCGGCTTCCCAAGGATCAGGTGTAATAGATTTCAAACTTAAAGTAATTCTTTGTTTTGAAACATCAACATCAAATACTCCAACTTCAATTTCTTCACCAATTTTTAGTAAATCAGTTGGATGTTCAACCCATTTCCAAGAGATTTGAGATAATGGTAATAAGCAATCAAAACCACCAATATCAACAAATGCACCAAAATCAGTAACTCTAACAACTCTACCTTTAATAACTTGTCCAACTTCAATTTGACTAAATATTTCTTCTTTAGCATTTTCAATAGAGTCACTATAAATCTTTTTGTTAGAAAGAACAAAGTTATTATGTTCTTCATCTAGAGAAATAATTTTAACTTCAATTTTATCGCCAACTTTGTATTCTATAGTTCTATTTTGAATTTGACTAGATGGAACAAAGCCTCTAACACCAATAATATCGACTAATAAACCACCACGAACGACCTGAACAACTTCGCCCTTAATAATTTCATTAGCTTCTTTTAATTTTTTAAGTTCTTGCCAAGCATAGAACAAATCTACTTTCTTTCTAGATAAAGTAAATTTACCATTCTCATCAGCATCAGATATAACTAAAAATTCATATTCTTTACCTTTTTCAAGAACTTCTTCAACTTTTTTGTTATCATTTGATACTTCTTTTGCTGGAACAACGGCTGCTGATTTTGCACCTATATCAACAATTGCTCCTTCACCATCATAACCATATACAATACCCTTTACAAGGTCGCCTCTTTTTTGCTTGTAATCATATTGATTTAACAGTGCTTCAAATTCTTCGTTACTTAACGCATTTGTCATATCGTTTTTAACTCCTAATTTCCATTATGCAGACTAATTTATATACTGATTATAGCATGTTTTTGAATATTTTACTAGTCCATGAGGTGAATTGTACATTTTCATTCGATTATATGCCTATTATATTCTGTTTGTGGTTAAATAAAAATGTAGAAAATACATACAATTATGTTAAAATATTTAAGAAAATGAGTACTTAAGTTATGTCAATTAAAGAAAAATTAGAAGAAAAAGAAATAAAAACACTAAGAGATATTGCAGCAAAAAGCAAATTTGCAAAACGTAAACGAGAAGAAACTCCATCTGACTTGAGAACAGAATATCAACGTGATAGAGATAGAATTTTGCATTCAAAATCATTCAGACGACTAAAACATAAAACACAAGTATTTTTAGCACCGTTTGATGACCATTTCAGAACACGTTTAACACATACTCTTGAAGTTTCGCAAATTGCAAGAACAATGGCAAGAGCATTAGAGTTAAACGAAGATTTGGTTGAAGCAATTTCTTTAGGACACGATTTAGGACATACACCTTTTGGACATTGTGGAGAATCCGTTTTAAACGAACTTGTATCCAATGGTTTCCACCACAATATACAGAGTGTTAGAGTCGTTGAAGAATTAGAAAAAATGAATCTTTGCATTGAAACAATTGATGGAATTTTAACGCACACTTGGGGGTTCAAACCCAAAACTGCAGAAGCACAAATTGTTCAATATGCCGATAAAATTGCATACATAAATCACGATATTGAAGACTCAATAAGAGCCGGTATTATAACCGAAAATGATTTGCCAAAAGAATGCAAAGAATATTTTTCATCAAATCCATCTAAAAGATTATCAAAAATGATATATTCTGTTGTAAATAGTTCTTTAGGAAAAGAAAAAGTAACAATGGACGAAGAATGTTGGGGATATACTAAAATTCTTAGAGAATGGATGTTTAATAATATTTATATAGACTCTCCCGCAAAAGCAGAAGAAGGTAAGGCAAAACATTTAGTAAGAACATTATTTGAATATTACACAAACTATTCAAAACAATATTGTAATGATGATAAAAAAGTTGAACGTTTAGTAACAGACTATATTTCTGGTATGACTGACCAATATGCAATTGAAAAGTATAAAGAGAAGTTCATACCAAGACCACTAAACTCAAAAACAAAAGATGAAAATTTTCTTAAATTGTTGTACTCTATAGATAATAAAAGCGAGGGGAAATTATGACAAACGGAAAAGAAGAAATAATTAGATTTCAAACTTCAGGTACATGTTCAAAAATGATTGGTGTATCTATTATAGATAACGTTATCAATGACATTGAATTTTTAGGTGGTTGTCAAGGTAATCTTACTGGTATCGCACAACTTGTGAAAGGTATGACCGTTGATGAAGTTATCAAACGTCTACAAGGTATTCAATGTGGTAACAAAGGTACTAGTTGTCCTGACCAATTAGCAAAATGTCTTATCGAATACAAAAACAAATCTGCAGTAGTGAAATAACTACTTGTTAATATATTTGTTTTTTATTCCTTCATAAACATAATACGTCATTTCACAATCTTTCAAACCTCTATGGTGACCTTTTGAATCTATATTAAAATAGTTTGCCAAGTTTGAAAGTTTGTGACTAGTGATATCTGTACAATAACTTCTTGATAATTTCATCGTATCCATAGATTCATTTTTAAATCTATTATTAAAAAGTTTTTCTAAGTTTTTTGAAATAAATCTAATATCAAACTTTACATTATGTCCTAAAACTATATCATCAGCAATAAAATTCACATATTTAGGTAAAATATGTTCTAATGTGTCTGCATTTTCAACCATAGAATTTGTGATACCCGTTAATTTTGTTATATAACTATTTATTCTTTCATTAGGATTAATCAATTCAGTAAATGTATCAATAATTTTATTATTTCTTATTTTTATAGCAGAAAGTTCAATGATATTATTTTTATCTGGAGATAATCCTGTTGTTTCAATATCTATAACAGTATAATCAGTTGGAAATTCTGAAGTTGATAACATATTACACCCTTTCTCAATATAATATATCACAACATTTTATTTCTACATAAATAATATTTATTTTTTCTCATGTATATGTTATTCTACTCTCAAGGGGGATATGGAATTGAGTAACTCTAATGACGAATCTATATATATAAAAATTCAAGACTGGTTAGAATCATACAGAAATTCAAATAACAACCATAAAAAGAAACGTTTAATGAATTTAATAGTCGTTGCAATGATGCCTGTAATCAAAAAAATTGCTAATTCCATTGCCAGACGTGCAGAAGACCCTGTAGAAGACCTTGTACAAGCAGGCTCAATCGGTTTAGTTAAAGCCATAAAAAGATATAATCCTGAATTATGTCCAAAATTCAGAATATATGCAGGTTATTTAATAGTTGGTGAAATGCAGCACTATATGCGTGACAAAGTGTCTTTAATTAAAGTTCCACGTGAAATCATTGAATTGGCTATGCGTATCAAAAATTTCGTTAAGGATTTAAGTGAAGAAGAAATGGACAATATGACAAGCCAAAAAGTAGCAGAAGCCCTTGATGTACCTATTCAAAAAGTAAATACTGCTATTGATATTGATAGACGTAAAAAGGTTGCATCTCTTGATGAATTAATCAGTGTTGATGGAAATAAAACTTCTATTGGTGATTTAACACCTGCTTACGATTATAAAGAATTTTCTGAAAAATATGACATGCACATGGAAATTGATAATATTATTAAAAATCTACCAGCAGAGTATAAAGAAATTGTTGAATTGTTCTATTATGAAGATATGAAACAAACAGAAATTGCTCAAAAATTAAATCTTAACCAAATGATGGTTTCAAGAAAACTTAAAAAAGCATTCAATTACATGTACAACATTATAAAAAAACAGGATAACGAATAATGGACACATTTCTAACAATTTTAATCTGTCTAATGGGATTATGTTGGGGCAGTTTCTTAAATGTCTTAATTGTTAGAACTCTTAGTGGTGAAAGTATAATATTTCCGCCATCAAAATGTCCAAAATGCGACGTTCCACTACATTGGTGGCAAAATATACCAATCATATCATATTTTATTTTAAAAGGTCGATGTGCCTTCTGCAATGCCCCTATTAGTATTCAATATCCTATTATAGAAATCGTCGGTCTAATAATGTTTTTATTTGCATTCAACAAATATCAATCTAAATTTGATGCAATATCAGTTATCATAACATTATCAATGTTATTAACACTTGCATTTACAGATCTAAAAAAACAAGAAATTTCAAAAACACAAATGTTTATAATTATGATATGTGGATTAATTTTCAATCGATATGATTTATTTAATGCCATACTAGGTGGACTAATCGCATCGTGCATTATAATAATTTTAACAAATATTGGACTTAAAATATTTAAGAAAGAAACTTTTGGTGTTGGCGATATTTATTTACTTGGAGCATTTGGTACAATTGTAGGTTTTGAAAATCTATTCATGTATTTAATCTATGCCCTCATTATTCAAGTAATATTTATTTTACCATCATACATCATGACACTTTGGCGTAATGAGAAAGCTGAAACTTTAAAATACTTAATATTTTTTATAATCACATGCCTATTTCTTTACGTTTTGAGAAATTTCTCATCAACAATCCTAAACCCAGTATTTATAGTAATTTTAGCAAACATGTTGTATTTTGCATATAAATTAACACGTAGTTTAATTGCTACACTAAAAACTCAGCAAACCCCATCATATTGCCCATTAGCACCTGCTATTGCCATAAGTTGCTTGTTATATCTAATTTAAAGATATTTGTAATACTTGTTGCACTAATGCGAAATAAAAGGTATAATAAACATGCTATTTATATTTCGGCTAGTGTAAAATCTTAACAGGAAGGATATCCGACCTGTTTTTTTTAGCCCAAATTAGCAATTATCTATCCATACTTTCACTTAGTTTTGCAATAGCAAGTCTTCTTTGCATTTTTGCTAAATCCCAGTATGCATCACGTTTCCCCCACAATCCGCTAATGAACTGGTTACTTGCAGAATTGTGAGCCATTATAGCATCATAGGCTTCCGTATCAGCTAAATCATACGCAATATCAGCAGATTTACGTTCTTCGGCTGCAATTTCATAATCAGCACTTGAAGCATTATATTCTTTCAATATAGATTTATCGGATTCATTTGCTCTGTATTTTTTTGTCCAACTTGCAAATAATCGTTTTAAACTATTTTCGCTAACTTCTTTTCTGTAACGTTCACGTTCTTTTAAGTATCTTTCCGTGCGTGCCGCATCTTCAGCATCAGAGGTTTCACTGTAATTTTCTCTAAGTACCGCAAGATTTTCATTTATCTCTTTAATCTTTGCTTCTTGTTCTTTTATTTGTTTTTCTATGGAATTTGAAACTACAGAAGATTTTTTATACACATCTAAATGTTCGTCTTTATCTTCTTTTTTGTTTTGGATAGAAGTATTCTGAGCTTTTTCTTCATTTGAAGTTTCATCAACCGTTTCTGAGTTTAATCTGTTAATTTCAGAAAGTTCTTTTGCAATATACGTTGAATCAGATAATTTATTTATTTCAAGTCCCATAACACAATACCTTCTTTACTACACAATAGTTATAAATAATATGAGTATTCACTTTTGCTACATAACATAATCAATGTTAACAAATATTAACAATTTCTTTTATAATACATCGATAAAATAAAATGTCAATCTGTAAATAGCCCTCAAAAGCCTTACTTGGAGAACTATTTACAACTAATATTGCTTTTAAAAAATATGAAAAAAGAAGTTTGTGAAGTTGTATATAATTTTTTTGAAGACATATACTTTTGCACAACAAGAAAAATAAAAAATAATAAGGCAAGAAATATCGGTGAAAGATTAGCTTTACCGAAAAAATACTATTAAAAAGAGTTAAATGATAAAGAAATTTCAAAATTAGGAATCCCATACTATAATACTACTTTATCATCGCCTAACTCTAATCCTGTCAGAAATATTATAATTAATTAAATACATTAAAATATAGTAATAGAGGTGTATCAAATGATATACCTCACATTTCGAATTGATACAGGGAATTTTTATAATAACGGTTAATTCCAGAATATTAAGATATGTAAAGAAAATATATTTTCAAGCAATTTTGATAATTGAGCTTTATTAATTTAACTGTCAATCAATGAAAGGATAATATAAATGGTTTCCACTATCAAAAACAATCCAAACTCTTATTACTGCGTTTTAGACAAGAAAGATAATATACTTTGCCAGCATAAAATAAAACAAAACGATGAAAATTCTGAGCCTGAAGTTGTTATTTGTACCTCAAGAAATAATAAAACAGGAGAAATAGAAGAACGAACATTACCACTGAGTCAAGTAAACAAGTTCTATTCTATTGCATCCAACAAAATAATAAGAACTATAGTACCATTGTTATTTTGGGGCGGACTAGAAGCTACTGATATAGGCAGCCGTTATAATGCCCTTGATTATTCTGTTCCGCTAGATAAAGAATACACTATTAAAAATATGGATGATGTTTGTGAAGTAATGGAATTATCTGATGAAATTGATGAGAATCTGCCTTCAATGAGTTCACAAGGTAAAAGGTTTATATTTTCATTGGCTGAAAATAAAGCCGAATTGATGAAAGATTTAGATTTGAACGATAAGCAATATGATGATTTAGCAGATATCGCATTAAAAATATCAAAAAATGAAAGCCAATTAGGCGGAAGTCTAAAATATAGAGGTTATTTGGTTGCAGAAAGTTATCTTGCAGGTGCTTACGGAGCTTCTAAATTAAGAGAACATACAAGTGCTGATAACAACCAGACCTTATCAAGAGGAATGACTCAATATAAGATTGCATTTGCAACTGATGATGAAAAAGCATTATTTGATAAATACGATGTCACTTATGACAATCTAACAACAAACATTCAGTATCCTGAAAAATCTGCAATAGCAACAATGATTCATTTAGGCACACTTCAAAAAGGCTACGATAATTATCTTGAAAAAATGAATAAAATCGCACCTGATATGAGTAATCCTGAAGTTCAAGAATCCATTGAAAACGCAAAATCAATTATATTTGATGATGAAAAAAGACCAAAAGCTATTAAAGCGTTAACACAAAAAAATGGTTCAGAAGAAGAATCAAAATACTTGAGCATTGCAAACCTAACTCAAGACGATTTAGAAGATTTACGCACATATGCAAAAGGAGTTCAACTTTCAGAAAAAGCATTTGTTGCAGCTGGCTGGCCGGGCAAAAACATTAGACCTTATGGCAAATCTGCAGATTTAGGTTGTGCAAATTTAATCAATGCAGCTGCAGGCGTTGGATACATAGCACATATTACAGACGACATTAAAGTTCCTGAATAACCAAAATCACAAATATTATTTTAAGCAAATAAACAAAGATGGGGCGGTAACATACCTACCCCATCTTTATTATAAGTCTATAAATTAAACTTCGTCTAATGCATCAACACCTGGAAGGACTTTACCTTCAATAAATTCTAATGAAGCACCGCCACCTGTTGATACGTGAGTGAAGTCTTCTGCTTTACAGAATTTTTTAGCAGCAGATACAGAATCACCACCACCGATAACAGAAGTAGCACCATTTTTAGTTGCTTCAACAATAGCTTCTAATACAGCTTTTGTACCTTCTGCGAATTTAGGGTTTTCAAATGCACCTACAGGGCCGTTCATCAAGATAGTTTTTGAAGATTTAATCACTTCAGCAAATGCTTTTCTTGATTCTAAACCAGCATCAACACCTTCAAATCCGTCTGGAATTTCATTGATTTTAACGAATTCGTTTTTACCGTTACCAGAAAAATCATCTGTAACTAATACATCAGTAGCCATAACTAATTTAACACCTTTATCAGCGGCTTTCTTTTCGATAGCCTTAGCAACTTCAATTTGATCATCTTCACAGATTGAGTTACCGATTTTACCACCATTTGCTTTAACGAAAGTATAAGCCATACCACCACCGATAATCATATTATCAACTTTGTCTAACAAGTTTTCTAAAACACCAATTTTAGAAGAAACTTTAGCACCACCAACGATTGCTGTAAATGGTCTTGTTGGATTATCTAATGCTTGTGATAAACATCTCAATTCTTTTTCCATCAACAAACCAGAAACTGCTGGGCTTAATAAATGAGCAACTTTAGCAGTTGAAGTGTGTTTTCTGTGAGCAGCACCAAAAGCATCGTTCACATAAAAATCACCTAATTTTGCTAATTCTTTAGCAAATGTCATATCATCATCTTTTGCTTCTTCAGCTTTGTAATATCTAATATTTTCTAATAAAGCAACTTGTCCATCTTGTAAGTCTGCTAATTCTTTATCAGCACCTTCACCTACTGGAGATTTAACGAATTTAACATCTTCACCTAAAACCTTAGACATATATTTTGCAACTGGTTCTAATGATAAATCTTCTAATTTTTGACCTTCTTTAAGTTTTTGTGGTCTTCCCAAGTGAGCCATTAAAATAATTTTAGCCCCTTTATCTTTTAAAAATTTAACTGTAGGTATAATAGCCTGAATTCTTGTATCATCTGTAACATTTTTGTCTGCATCTAGAGGAACATTAACATCAACTCTAACTAAGGCTCTTTTACCTTTAACATCACCTAAATCTTTTACTGATTTTTTCATTGGTTTTTCCTTTCTTATTTTATAAAAATACGAATTTTTTCTCATCTATGCAAATTTATTATATTAAAAACATTTAAGTAAATCAAAAAATAAGTAAACAAAAATTTAAAAACTAACAATTTTTTAGAAATAAAACACTTTATAATATATATCATTATGGTAAAAATAAATTCAAAAACAATAAGTGAACCCGTTTCAAAAGTCATAAAAAAAATTGAAACTCCAGTTACTGAACATACAGAAAATACAAAAGCCATTGCAGATAATTTAACAGCAAGGGCTAATTCTGCTATTGCAGGAATTTCTTTACCTAAACTATCTGTAAAAAGTGTTCTTGAAAAACATACAAAATTTTTAAAGTCACTAATAGAAGAAACAAAAATCAAAAAGACTAAAAATGATTATTCAAAAGTAGAAGAATATATAAACTCTTTAAGCAATGATTCTGCAAAACTACAAGACATTGATGATTTAATTACATTAGTTCAAAAAGGTAAACTAGATAAAAAAGTTCTAAATTTTTTAAATAAAGATTCTCAAATACCACAAGTTATATCAGATGATTTAGCAATATTGAGAACAAAAAACAAAAAAATAATTGATGCATTTATACCAGAATTTAAAAACAAAGAAGAAGCCATTACAAGTACAAATATTGGTGATGTTTTTCAAATAAAAGGTAATAAAACAGTAAGCATTATAAATAAAAATGGTGAAATCGAAAACTTATCAATGGATAAAAAGAATTATTATGAATTATTTCCACCAGTTAAAAGATTTGCAAATGTTCAACCTGACAATTTTGGTAATTGTTATGAAGTAACTGCATTAAATGCATTAATAGAAAATCCAAAAACTAGAGAAAATGTATTACGTTGCATTGATACAATAAGTAATAAAGACCAAATAATAGTAAAATTTCCACGTAGTAATTTTAAAAATGGTATTAACGTTTCAATAAACGATATTGAAAGAGAAGGTAACCAATACTATAGTAATGGATGTGATGGAATTAAATTAATTGAACACGCACTAGGAAAAGAATATGAAAAACCTTTTAATGAGTTTTTAATGAAACATTATGAAAAAAAAGGTAATACAGAAACTGTAGATAAATTAAAAAAACATTACCAACGTAATAAATACGATAATTCTGAAATAAAAAATTTATTAGAATTCGAAGGTTCTCTTGGAAGAAATTTGAGAGAGGGTGGAGATGCAGTTGTTGTTTGGCGAATAATGGGACTCGGAAGAAACCAATCAATAGAAACTGATAAATTTTTAGATAAAATACAAAAAAGCAAACATTTAATTGATAATCGTAATTACTTAGATATTTATAAAACAGATAAGATAATTACAGATAAAGAACAATTTGCTGAACAAATATGGAATCCTAATTTTTTTGAAAACAACCTTGTAGAAGCATACATTGGCGATCAATACAGTAATTCCGATTTATCTAAATTACATAGTTATAGATTAAAGCCTATTTATGATAAAAATGGAAAAATTGATTCTTATCTATTGAAAAATCCTCATGGACTTGCTGACCAAAAAATTTCTTTTGATGATATTTTCGATAAAATTGATTCTATATCTTTTTCAAAAATATAATCATGTGACTATATACAACAAGGTAATTGTTTTTGTTTTATAACTTTAATTAAATAATCATACACGAAAGGAGATTAAAGTTATGAACGAACACAAAACACATTGTTTATTAAAATATTTAGGACTTGTTTTTGCTACTATTCTTGGGGCTTTTTTAGCATTTTATTTTGTATTAAATACAACAATCAATCATCTTATGAGTCCATATTATACTATGAATCAAATGGATAAAATGATTGAAAGAGAAAACAATGAATTTATGAAAGATGATATACCTATCTTTGGATTAAACAAAGAACAATATAAACATCACGAAATTATTACTTTGATGAGAACTCCTGAAGCATATAAATTTATAATTGATTTAAAACCCTTTCACGGAAATGTCAATGCTATCAATATAGAAACAAAAAATGGACAAATAACCATTAACGGTGAGATTTCAACAAACAAAAAACACGAAAAAAGTCTTGCTAAAATTTCACAAACATATTTGTTAGAAAATGGAGCAAATTACAACAAAATTTCTAAGAAAAAAATTGATAATAACTATATTATTACTGTTCCAATAGAAGATGACTAATATTTTTCGACTTGTTTCACTCTATCCAATAAATTAAGACTTATTTAAGAGCCTGAATAAAAACAGGTTCTTTTTTTACTTAGACAAATTTTCAATAACATTCTTTGCTTGTTTTGTAAAAGGTTTGCCCAAACAAGCATTTGTTAATTTTTCACCAGCAAGCCAACCAGCAACCGTTGCACCAGGAACAGGCACAAAAGTACCAACAACTGCCAAACCTGTACTTGACGTAACTCTAACAGCAGCCTTACCAGCCTCTATTGCACCTTTAACTTTGCCTCCTGCAGCAGTTGCTGCTTTGACATCATTAACACCACCAACTTCTTTTAATGCATCTTTTATTACTGGCATTGATTCTTTTATACCAGTCATTTTTGCTTTAAATTTACTTGCATCTGGATTTTCTTCTAATGTTTTACCAACTGTCTTATTAACAGTTTTTGAAACATGTTTCAATGTTTTTGTAACAATTGAAAAACTATCAGACAAACCATTCATCTTTTCGATAATAGGATTAAATGCACCAATAATATAACCTTTTAATACTGCTACATTTTTGCAAGGTGGATTTATATTTTGCATTCTTGCAGCACGTTCAGCAACTTCACCATAATGAGAAGAACTTTGTGAAACAGTCTTTATACCGGTTCTAACACCTTGTACTATTGGCGATATAACACCTTTTACTTGCATAAAAATCCTACTATTAACCTTACATATATTTAAAGTAAACTTTTTGTTATATTTTGCTATTATTGCTACAAATATTAATATTTGTAAATGTCACAAACAATTTATAAATTTTATGGCTATCCAAATATTTTTGAGATAGAATAAGTGTTGATAAAGGAGGGTAAAATATGTGGAAATATTCCGACAAAGTAATGGATCACTACAGACACCCTAGAAATGTAGGAAAAATTGATGACGCTGACGTTGTAGGTGAAGCAGGTTCACTTACATGTGGCGATTCACTAAAATTATATTTAAAAATAAAAGACGGTATTGTAACTGATGCAAAGTTCCAAACTTTTGGTTGTGGTTCTGCTGTTGCAAGTTCTAGTATATTAACCGAAATGGTTATAGGAAAGCCATTAGAAGATGTAAAAAAAATCACTAATGCTGATATTGCAAGAGAATTAGATGGACTTCCACCTGAAAAAATGCATTGTTCAGTAATGGGACACGAGGCATTAGAAGATGCACTAAAAAAATATTATGATGAAGAAATTGATTTTGAATTACCAAGTGGTAGCGAAAAATCTTCAAAAGTAATTTGTACGTGTTTCAATGTTACAGAAGATATCATTAGAGAAGCAATTGAACTTAATAACTTAACAACAGTTGAAGAAGTAACCAATTATACAAAAGCAGGTGGTGCTTGTGGTCGTTGCAAATCTGAAATCAAAGTTTTGATTGAAAAATATGCAAAAACAAAAAATGAACCTAAATTATCACCAGCCCAGCTAATATTAAAAATTAATAAAGTGATTGAAAATGTTATTGCACCAGAATTGCAAAAAGACGGTGGCGACATTGAACTTGTAGATATTGATGAAAATAAAGTATATGTAAAATTACAAGGAAGATGTTCTGCTTGTAAAAATTCTGTTCTTACAATTAAATCATTTGTAGAATCAACACTTAGAGACAAAGTTAGTTCTGAAATAGAGGTGATACAAGTATAATGGTTATCTACTTAGACAATAATGCAACTACAAAAGTTGATGAAAGAGTTTTAGATGCAATGCTACCATTCTTAAAAGAAGAATATGCTAATCCATCAAGTATGTATGAATTTAGTGTAAAATCTTCTAACGCAATTGCAGATGCGAGAGTAAAAATGAAAGAATTTTTAGGTGCTAAATCTGAAAAAGAAATTATTTTCACATCTTGCGGTTCAGAAAGTGCAAATACTGCAATCAAAGGTGCTATTGCTTGCAACAAATCTAAAAAACACTTAATTACAACAAAAGTCGAACACCCTTGTGTTCTAAACACATATAAAGCATTAGAAAAACAAGGATATAAAGTTGACTATATTGGTGTAAATGCAAATGGTGAATTAGACTTAGAAGAACTTAAAGAAAAAATTAACGATGATACAGCGTTAGTTTCAACAATGTGGGCGAATAATGAAACAGGTGTCATATTCCCGATACAAAAAATTGGTGAAATTATAAAATCAAAAAATCCACATACGTTATTCTTTGTCGATGCAGTTCAAGGTGCTGGTAAAGTAGATATTGACGTACAATCAACAAATATTGATATGCTTGGAGTATCTGGACACAAATTCCACGCACCAAAAGGTATTGGTGCATTATACGTAAAATCGAACGTAATGTTGCCACCATTAATCAACGGTGGACACCAAGAACGTGGACATAGAGCCGGTACAGAAAATGTTCCATATATTGTTGGTATGGGTGTTGCTGCTGAATTGGCACAAGAAGGATTAAAATACGAACTTACTGAAGTAAAAAGATTAAGAGATAAACTAGAAACAGGAATACTTAAAAATGTATTCAATGCAAGATTAAATTCTTCTATCTCAAATAGAGTTCCAAACACAACTAATATAGGTTTTGAATATATTGAAGGTGAGTTAATCTTATTACACTTAAGTGATTTAGGAATCTGTGCTAGTTCTGGTAGTGCTTGTACATCAGGTTCATTAGAACCAAGTCACGTTCTTCGTGCTATGGGTACACCTTTCACATCATTACACGGTAGTATCCGTTTTAGTTTAAGCAGATTTACTACTGAAGATGAAATAGACTATGTGCTAAAACATATCAAAGATGTAATTGGTGAAATTACTGCAATATCTCCATATCAAGAAGAATTAGAGCACTTACGTAAATCAAAATAGAAAAAGGAGTATATTATGTTTCAAGTATATACACAAGAAGGAAACAAAGAATTAACAAAATCAATAGTTGGTCAATTCAAAGACTATGACGAAGCAATGGATTGTGCTGAAAAATCTATTGAAGGCAAACCTAACTTGAAATATATCGTTGAAGAAACAAATGGTTGTTTTAATAGTTATGGTGATTTAGTTGCAGAAGTAATCGCTGAAAGTGACTAATTTTTAAAATTGTTTTTGATACAAAAAGAGATGAAGTGATACTTCATCTCTTTTTTGTATAGCAAAGATTTAATTTGTTCTATTATGATTTTCATTTTCTTAATGCATTATATACCTCAACACAAATTTAAAAGTAATAGTTATGCTGAACTTGTTTCAGCATCTATTATAAGAAAGATTCCTAAACAAGTTCAATATTACAAGTTTTATAAATTGTTATGAAAATATCTATTTTAATAACAAACCACCCTCACAAAAATTTGTGAGGGTAGTAAAAAAAACTTATTAACTTGCTCTATCATCGTCAAAGTCACGACCACCAACGATTCTAAGGTGACGGTCTTTACCCTCGCCAACTGAGCGACTTTCCAAATTATGTTGTTCAACAAGTTCGTGTTGTAATTTTCTTATCTGTTGATTTTGTGGATTTAATTCAATCTTCTTAGCACCGGCTAATATTTTATTAATAGCAGCCTTTGCCTCATCTAATGCCCTTTCAGCATCATCGTAATAACCATGAATACTTTCTTTTAAATCATCAACACATAATGCATCTTTCAAAACTTTTTGTATTTGAGCCATAGAATTTGTTTTTACATAAAAGACTTGTAATCGATACTCATTTGCCGTTGATAAAATCCTTGCACCACCTTTTGCAAAGTTTTTGTGTGCAATTACTAAGTCAGCATCATCTATATTACGAGTCAATTCTGCATTCAAATCTAAACGTTCAATTGCTTTTTCTACAATACTTCTTGATACTGCATACAAATATATTTTCTTGATAGGTTTTACACTTTCAACATAATCTTTTCGAGAAAAACTATATTTCAAACTGTCTTCTGAATTTTCAAGAATTTTTTGTTCAATATTTGAAATGTGTTCTGATATTGAAATATTATTTTCTTTATTGGCAATATCAGCATCTTGGTCTACTTTTCTAATTTCAGGTCTAATTGGCCAACCTCTTAATATATAATCAACTGCTTCTGCAGTATTTTTATATACAGCCAAAGTATTTCTATCAATAATTTCTATAACAATATCAAAAGTAGGTTGTTTTTCTCTTTCCAGAACAGTTTTTTGAGAAGCCCTACGTTTTGCCTCATCATCACCTAATGTAACAGATTGGATACCGCCAACCAAATCTGATAAAGTTGGGTTTTTTATAAGACTTTCTAACGAATTACCGTGAGCAGTAGCAATCAACATAACACCACGTTCTGCAATAGTTCTTGCGGCTTGTGCTTCGGCTTCTGTACCGATTTCATCAACTACAATAACCTCTGGTGTATGATTTTCAACTGCTTCAATCATTATATCTTTTTGAAATTCGGGTTGTCTAACTTGCATTCTTCTAGCAGAACCAATTGCAGGGTGTGGAACATCACCATCACCAGCAATTTCGTTTGATGTATCAACTACAACAACACGCTTATGCAATTCATCAGCAACTAAACGTGATATTTCACGCAATTTTGTTGTTTTACCAACCCCCGGACGTCCTAAAAATAAAATGCTTTTACCCATAGTACAAAAATCTTTAATACAAGCAATCGTTCCGGTAACTACTCTGCCGACTCTACAAGTCAAACCTACAATCTTTCCTTGCCTATTTCGAATTGCACTAATTCTGTGCAATGTTCCTGGAATACCCGACCTATTATCGGTTGTAAATTCAGGCAATTTTGATGTTACTGCATCAATGTCATCATGAGTAATCTCTCCTGTGTCGAGCTTATCAATCTTTCCATCGGAATGCCTAATTTCGGGTCGCCTACCGATGTCAAGAACTATCTCAATGACATCTTCCATTTGTGAATACGAAACCTGACTTCTGATTTTGTCAGGAAGAACCTCTAATAATCGTTCAAGGTCGTTCTGAAATTGTAGGTTGTTCATTAATTTATCATATCTCCAACTAGATTATAACATATTTTTATTAAGTTTTCATTATATATACGTCATTCTGATGATAAATCAATTATATTGGACACTTCACAGGGGTTTGTACATTTGCTAATTGTGAAGTTTTGTTGAGTTGGATATTTAAGTGCAATGTATCCTATAAGTTAAATTCCACAATAAAGTTAATTTATAACATTTTATAAATTTTTGTAACAATAAAACTTAAATACTAAAGTTTTATTAAAAAAAACCGTAATACATATTGAGATGAAGTGTTATTAAGGAGTACAAATATGTTTAATGAACTTTTACTACCAGGAACAATTAGTTTTCGAGAAACATTAGCAATTTATTTAGAAGAAATCAAAGACTTTATCAATGAAATTTGCTACAAACTCGCACGGTTTGAACTGAGGTTTTAAAATTTAATACAAAACAACCATTTCTACAAATAGCAGGGTTTGATAAAATATCAAACCCTGCTATTTAATCATAAAAATTTATTTATATAAAATAAACCTTATCTATCTCTCAATTTAGCCAATAATCTTAGCATTTCAACATATAACCAAACTAGAGTAACCATCAAACCAAACGCACCAAACCATTCATAATCTTTAGGCAACATATTTTGAGCACCACGTTCGATAAAATCAAAATCTAAAATCAAGTTCAATGCTGCAATACCAACAACAATTACACTAAAACCGATACCAATTGTACCCGCACCAAATATTGCAGGAATACTATAATGGAAGAAAGATGCAATCCATTGTATCAAATACAATACAGCAATTGATATTGTTGAAATATAAATAACACTTCTGAATTTGTCCGTACATTGAATAACTCTTAACCTGTACAATGCAAGCATAGTAAACATTGCAGCAAATGTTGCAAGTACTGCTTGAATAACTATTCCAGGATAAGCAGCATTAAATACGGCTGAAATACCACCTAAAAATAAACCTTCACATACTGCGTAAACAGGAACAAAAATCTTATTTCTAGTAAAACTAGCCACCAATGCAGCAATAAAGCCAACAATTGCACCAACAGTCATCAACATGCCAGCCTTATCAGTAAAACCAGCAGTAAACTGTTGCCAAGTATAAGCAGCAGGTAATAACGCACACAAGAATAACAACATTGTTTTATCCAATGTACCATTAACAGTCATTGTTTGACCAGTAATAACTCTATCTGCAGAATTCCCTGCAACAAAGTTTTCATTTAATACAGGATTTGACATTTACACTCTCCTTTTCTTTTCTTAATCATATTATACAATATTATTAAATTTAAGAATAGACACTTAATTATTTTTTAATATTATACGAGTTTACAAAATAATTTTATGTTATTATGATAACAAAGAGGTTAGCAAAATGAAAAAGATTAATATAGCAATATTGATGATATTGTTTGCCTTTGTTGCAACAGCAATTCCTACATTTGCAAAAGGTAAACAACCTGAAACAGACAAACATATTGAATACTTAAACTTAAAATGGTGGGATAAATATAACGATGATATTTTATCATCATATTTACAAGATGTTTATAAAAATAACCAAGATTTAAAAATAGCAAACTTAAAAACAAAACAAGCACAAGAAACGGTAAAAATGATGTTTGCTAATCAATTACCACATGTTGGCTTCACTCCGGAATATTCAGAAATGTTTAACTCAGGTGATTTAAGATTTGGTAGAATGACTGTTAACACATATAGCCAACCAAACTATGTTTTGCCATTAACAATGACTTATGAACTAGATTTGTGGGGTAAAAATTATTTAGCAACAAAAAGTGCAAAAAGACAAAAAGATATTATTGCACAAAATGAACGTGCGACTTATATAAGCATGACATCGGCTTTTGCAAGTAACTACTATAACTTAATTAAAACAGATGAATTAATTAGATTACAAAATAAATTAGTTGATATACAAAAAAATGTTGTTCTTTTAACAGAAAAACAATACAAAAACGGCATGTGTCCTTTACCTCAAGTACTAAGCGAAAAGCAACAATTATTTGTACTTGAAAACGAATTAGACAGTCTAAATGACATAAAAGAAGTTTTGACAAACCAATTAAAAGTTTATCTTGGCGATAGAACTATTGCTAATATTAAACATAGTCCATATAACGAAGTTAAAACCTTTGATATACCTCTACAAATAGGTTCAGAAATAATACAATATAGACCAGATATTATCCAATCTGAATTTTACATAAAGAAAACAGGTCTTGATGTAAAAGTTGCACGTAGAGAAATTTTACCTAAAATAAATATCTTTGGTGAAATAGGTTTCAATTCATTCTATCTAGATAGAATATTTGCACCAAATACTTTCCGTTCATTAGCAGGTATTGCACCTAATTTCGATTTATTCTCTGGTGGTGCAAAAATGGCAAAAGTAAGATACATGAAATATGAATATCAAAAAGCCGTAGAATTATATAACAAAACTATTTTAACTTCACTTCAAGAAGTAAATGATGCTATGTCTAATGCAAAGTTATCTAAAAGAAAAATGGACAGAGATATTGAAAAAGATAATCTGGAAAAAATAAAATATTCTTTATCTTCTGAACAAAATACAATTGGAGCATTATCAGATTTGGCAAAATTGAAATCAGAACAAAACTTATTGATTGTAAACAAAGAAGAAGTAAATTCTAAAATAAATTATATTATTTCAACAATATCTTTATATAAATCTGTTGGTGGAAAAGATTACACTACTGAAACAAATTTATAAAATCGCTTTACAATGAACATAATAATATGATACTCTAAATATAATAGTTAATTATTTTTTTAAGGAGTAAACAATGCTTTGTCCATTTTGTAAAAGTGAAATACCGGATGATGCTAAAAAATGCAAAAACTGTGGAGAATGGGTTGACCCTGCGTATAGAAAACCTAAAAAAAATGAAGAAGGATTTTTCTCTATGTTGAGTGAAACAGTGTTAAATCTTTTATGGTTTTTGTTTATAACAGCTATTATTGCAGTTGCAGTTATTTTATTTTTGCAAGCAAACGCAAACGGCTTGTTTGACTAATTTTGTTAGTGTTAAGTTATATGTATTAGTTGTTAAAATTTTGGCAAAAAATAATTTCAGAAATGTTTTATAAATATATGGGAACTATAGGAGTTATTTTATGCCAATAGAATTAAATCAACAAAGAGCCGTTACCGCTAATAGTAATATTGTAAAATCTCAGGCGGCAGAGCCTAAAAAAGATGGTAATACTGATAGTAAACTTCCTTCTTGGGCAACAGGAAAAAATATAGGTATTGGTGCTGCGGCACTTTCTGTTATTGTTGTTGGCGGATTACTGTTGCATGGTAAATTATCTTCAAAAGCTGCTGACAAATTAAAATCATCAACTAAAACAATTCTAAGAGAAGATGGTGCATTAGAAAAGACTCTTAAAAACGGTAATAAAGTTGTTATTTATCCTAAGCAAGTTTCCAACGGTCATTCTATGCAAATTGTTAATGTTCTTGATAAAGACGGTAATGTGTTGATTGAAAGAACACGTGAGCTTACACAAGAACAAGCAAAAGGTTTAAATATTCGTAATGTTTTGGATAGAAAAGTCGGTCAATCTCCTGAAAATTATGATCAAGTTGAAAGGTATAGTAAAAAAGTTTATAATAACGAAAATGTATTGGTTGAATCAAGTATAGGTAAGACTTCTCATATACATGATAAAAATGGTGTTATGACAATAAATAGCAACTCCAGAGAATTTTGTAATAATGAAGAAAAAATTCGGAGCTCTTCTTTGGTAAGAGAAAATGATACTATAACAACTTCTCATTTAAAACAAGAAACTTTTATGATAGATGAGAACGGTAATAAAACTT
>SAMEA3663118__coassemble_149_pt1 | contig 32858 bp, 33 predicted proteins | sample SAMEA3663118__metabat2_high_PE_014 | metagenome-assembled genome bin SAMEA3663118 (sample SAMEA3663118) | pig gut metagenome | biome: pig gut; feature: pig-associated habitat; material: faeces | place: Denmark | collected 2012
CCTAAAGCAGCACAAGAAATTATGATTGCTGATAAATTGGCTCAACATGATGAACTATTTGATAAAACTCTTGATAAAGCAATTAAAGAAAAAGATTCTTTTGCAGTATTTTCAATGTTAGGTAAAAAAGTTGAACATAAATCTGATAACACACTTGAGATAGAAACTTATAAACCTATATATGTGGCTGATAAACAAAAAGGTATTACAATTCCTTATTCAATGATGGGGATTGAAGAAGATGTTTTACTTAAAAATGTTAGCAAGATAAAAGGTGATATGATGTTATATAATAAGAATTTTATATATAACAGTCAAATTAAAGAATTTCCACAAAAATTAGAAGAAGTTACTGGTAAAGTTGTATGTAATCAAAAGCAATATGATAAGTTCGCCGAAGATATCAATAGAGTTGTTAATGGCGATTCTAAAAGAATTGTTGTATATGATAAATAATCCTTTTTATACTGATTGAGTAACATTATCAAATATATCAATAAATCTACATTCAGTTGTATCAAAAATACCTTTATCTGTAATTTTTAGTTCTGGTATTACTGGTAATGATAGGAATCCCATTGCCATAAATGGATCTTCAACTGTACAACCAAGTTTTCTAGTTGCGTTGTTTAGTTCTTCACCTTTTTCGATTACATATTGAGCATCTTTATCTGAGATTAGACCAGCAACAGGTAATGGTAAGTGTGCAATGATTTCACCGTTATTAACAACAATTTTACCGCCGTGAGATTTAATTAATGCTACTGCTGCTGTGTACATATCATTGTCATTAGTACCAATAACAATCATATTGTGAGAATCGTGTGCAACAGTTGAAGCAATGGCACCTGATTTTAGATTAAATCCCTTTACGAATCCTTTACCAATGTTTCCACCGGCTCTGTGGCGTTCTAATACACAGATTTTTAATGTATCATTATCAACATTGCTTTCTGCATATCCATCAACAACTTTGATTTTTGATACAATATTTTTTGTTATTAATTGTTTTGGTATCAATTGGATTGCATGAACTTCATCTGATTTCGCTTCTAATTTAAAATCATCATATTTAATCCATTTAACGTTAACAGAGTTTCTTACACCAGTTACACCTTTATTTTTTATTTCACCAACCAAGTGGCCGTGATTTGCTACTAATTCACCATTTTTGAATACTAATTCTGGACTAAATTCTTTTAAATCAGGTAATACTATGAAATCTGCTTTGTATCCAGGTGCAATTGCACCAAGATTTTGAATTTTGAAGTATTCTGCAGTATTTAAACTTGCCATTTGAATTGCTTTGATAGGTGGAATACCATATTCAACTGACTTACGAACCATTGAATTGATGTGAGCACTTAAGTCTTCAGGGTGTCTATCATCTGTAACAAATATGCATTTTCTTGTATTAACATCTTTTAATAAAGGTAGTAATGCTTCTAAATCTTTAGCAGCAGAACCTTCTCTTATCATTAAGTACATACCCATACGAAGTTTTTCTTGTGCTTCTTGAGGTGTTGTACATTCGTGGTCAGAACGAACACCACTTGCGATATATGCACATAAATCTTTACCGCTTAAGCAAGGTGCGTGCCCGTCAATTTGTTTATTATGAGATTTTGCTAGTTCTAATTTAGCCATAACATTTTTATCTAAGTTTAAAACTCCAGGATAGTTCATCATTTCAGCGATACCAAGTACCCATGGTCTATCAATTAACAATGATAGGTCATAACTGTTTAAGTCGAAACCTGATGTTTCAAATGGTGTTGCAGGAACACACGATGGTAGCATTGTATAAACATCCATTGGCAAGTCTTGAACTGCTTCATGCATAAAACTAATACCGTGTAAACCAAGAACATTTGAAATTTCATGAGGGTCAATAATAACTGTTGTTGTACCTGCTGGAACAACCATTTTTGCAAATTCAGATGGTAATAACATTGAACTCTCAATGTGAACGTGCCCGTCAATGAATGATGGACTGACGTAAGCACCATTTACATCAATTTCTTTATCACCTTGATAGTCTTTGCCAATACCAGCGATAATTCCATCTGCAATTGCTATGTCTGCTTTATGAATTTCTTCGGAAAGAACGTTAATTATACTTGCGTTCTTAATTACTAAATCTGCAGGTTCTACACCTCTTGCAACATTTATAATATGTTCTTGATTCATTTTTTTACCTCATTAATTTTTAGCATTTTATCATATATTTTTAATTTATTCAATTGTTTATATTACGATTTTTTAGTGTTATATTTTAATTATTATGTTGAATGATTTAGAAAAAAATAAAATTAAAAAAATATTACAAAATGATGGTGTAATCGCATTTGTGACGGATACGGTATGGGGGTTAGGTTGTCTTCCTGATAGTGAAAAAGCCGTAAAAAAGATTTATGATATAAAACATAGAGATTCTAAGAAACCTCTTATCTTGATGTCGGGTGAATCGTATCCATTGATTAAATATGTTAAAGAATTACCAAAATCTGCTCATCAATTGATGAAACAATATTTCCCCGGTGCTTTGACATTAGTTTTAGAAAAAAGTGAGTTAACTCCAGATTATATTACATCAGGTATGAATACTGTTGGTATTAGAGTTCCTGATAATGAAATATTTGTTGATATTTGTAATGCTATTCCAGAACAAGTTTTAGCAACAACAAGTGCAAATTTGTCATCACAACCAGCCGCATTAACTTATGATGAAGCAATTGAATATATTGGAGATGCCGTTGACTATGTTGTTCCAAATTATGGATTAAAAGCCAATGGTACGGCATCAACTGTTGCGGGAATTTTTGAAGATAATGTTAAAATATTCCGTCAAGGTGATATTTATATAAAATAATGCATAAGATTGCTTTAAATAATCTATAATATTTTTTTACAAAATAAAATATTTAACTGGAAAAATTTTTATGTCTTAGGTATTATATTATTCATAATACAGAGTGGAATGTATGGATAACGAGAACAATAATGATAGGGTTTACCCTTTAATATCAAAAGAAGTAAATTCAACAGATAAAATATTTAAACCTGACTTTTCGCAAAAGACAGGACGAGAGTTGTTGGCATTTTATCTTCAAACAAAGTTTAAACAGGTTTTAGCATATGATAGACATGCACAAATGCCTGTTTTTATTGATATTAAGCCAGATTTTATTTCAAAATTTTCTAAAAGATTGATTAATAATCCCAATAAGAGAATATTGATAGGTATTACGGGGGAATCTGCTTCTGGAAAATCAACAATTTGTGCAGAAATAAAAAATGTTATCGCTAAGTTGTCATTGCCTGTATCTATTGTTACGACTGACAACTATTTTAATGATATATCAGCATTGATTGAAAAATATGGTTCATTTGATGCTTTGAGAGATAATGGTTATGATGTTGATTCTCCATCAAGTTTTCAATTAGATGTTTTGAGAGAAGATTTGAAAGCAATTTCTCAAGGTCAAGATATAATGATTCCTGAATATCTTCCAAATGGTACAGGTGTATCTATTCCGAAATCAATACCAATTACATCAAACAAGATTGTTGTTGTCGAGGGTATGGCTACTATGTATGAAGATATTAAAGATATATTTGATGTAAAAATTTATATAGAAACTGATATTGAATTAAGACGAAAACGTTTTATGACAAGAGCGACAGAAGAAAGAAATCAAGATGTTGAAAATGCTAAAAAGCATTGGGAGTATATCTTGCAGGCTGGTCAAAAATATGTTGTTCCATCTCGTTCTTTTGTTGATATTATATTAAACGGTGATTGCAGTCTTAGTTATTTCTCTCAAATTCTTGAATATATTCACATGATTACAAACAATTTTGAACAAGAATAGTTTTTTAAGTATTTCTATAGATGTTATTTGTCCCCAAAACTTTGTCATAAAGACGTTTAAGTCCTGAACCATAAACATACATCAGTTCTTCTGGTAGTTTGTTTTGTATATCTAGAACAATCATATCGTGAATAATTAGTTCTTTGATAAGGAATACAATATCAGGGTTTTTAGTCCAAATGCTACTAATAGATTCTTCCGAGTTTGAGTGTATTTTGCCAAATAGACCTTCTTTATCATCGACTGCTACAACGATGACTCTACCGTTGAAATATTTTTCTAATTTTTTTGAATATGGGTGTTCGTAAACTAATCCAAATGAACTTTGAAGTCTATCATAACCTACGATTCTGATTTCAACGTTTCTGTTATAGGCATCAAGCAAGTCTTTTTCTATTTGTTTGAAATCTTGTGACCACAATTCGATATAAATTTCTTTTTTTGCACTTTTAATGATTTCTTTTAATTTTGATTGAATTTTATTTTCACCACTTATTGATAATACTGGCTCAATGTAATTGTCTTTAACTTCTGGTAAGTGTTTTTCTAGAAAATCAATATTTGCAGTAATTCTTCTTTTGTATCTTTTTGTTAATTCTTTTGGTTTTATTGGAGAATACATAACAGGTTTGTCAGTTGTAGCAGTTACAATTTGTTTGTTTGTGAGAATTTTAAGAGTATCATACGTTCTAGATTGTGGTATGTCTGCCAATTTGCTAACTTCGTAACCTGTTGCTGGAAATTTCTTCAACAAAGCAAGATAAACTTTTGCTTCATACGTATTTAGTCCGACTTCTTTTAAATTCTCTATTAGTTTATCCATATATTGATATTAACAAATTTTATAAATCCATGCAAGAAATGTTGTATTATTCCCAAAAGTTTATTTTACGTTTATTTATAAAAGATGTAAATATTGTTATTAGTGAAATGTAAAAAAATAATAACATTTGGGTATTTACATATTTATTATATAAATAAATTTGAATTTGCATTGTTGCTTTCTGCAATGTATTTTGCAACTCCTCCAATTTCTACTCCATCAATCAATTCTTCTTTTGTTATTCCCATGACATCCATTGACATATTACAAGCAATAAACTTAATTCCATTCTTTTGTGCTTGTGTAATCAATTCTGAAAGAGTAGAAATATTCTTGTTTTTCATAACCCATTTCATCATCATAGAGCCTATGCCTCCCATATTCATTTTAGAAAGAGTTAAATTTTTAGCCCCTTTTGGCATCATCATATCAAACATTTTATTAATAAATGATTTTCTTGCTTTTTTTAGGATTTGACACTAAAATTCTATCTCTATCATTTACAATATTTGAGCAATAATATGGTAATCCACAATTTGCAATAGAAACTTCGTTTGTACGTTCTAAAATTGTAATTTCGCAACTTTCATCCAGTCTTCTTAATCTCGTTGCACAACTCGCTCCACAAGCACCACCACCTACTATTATTACTTTCATAATACCTCCGATTTATAAAAATTCTTGATTATGTATTGACATTATCAAGATTATATATTAATCTTAAAAAGAGGTCAAGATATGAAAAAAAATAGTTGTAATCAAAATAACTGTTGGGGTGGAAAACGTGAATTTGCAGGAAGAAAGAAAACTTGCAGAAAAAAAGTTTCATTCAACAGGCGAATAAATGAAGATGTTTTGAATATTTTAAAAGAATATGCTCAAAATCATGATATGACTGAAACAGAAGCATTAGAAAGTGCGATAATATTGCAATCTAATATAGAAAAGTTAAAAGGAGATAAAATTATGAAAATTGTAATTCCATCAGCAGATGAAAAGTTATGTGGACATTTTGGACATTGTGAATATTTTACTTTTGTAGAAGTTAATCCTGAAACTAAGGAAATTTTAAGTATCGAAAAGAAAGTTCCAGAAGAAGGAATTTCTTGTCAAAGTGCTAATTGGATTGCTTCACAAGGTGCAAACGTTGTTCTAGCAGGTGGTATGGGAGGACGTCCAATGGCAATATTTGCTCAAAATGGTGTAAAAATCGTTGCCGGTTGCCCTGAATTAGGTATTGAAGAAGTTGTTAATCAATATTTAAACGATACATTATTAACTGGTGAAAATAGTTGTGGTGGGGAACATCATCATTGTCATGGTCATCATCATGGAGAAAAACATTGTCATTAATTAAAAAAAAGATTATTAAGAATTAAAGGTATTATGATATTTGTATAATAATTCGTGTAATTAAGTTATTGATGAAATATGACTTGTTTTAATAAACTAAAAAAGACCTGTGAAAACAGGTCTTTTTTATAAATCTGGGGCGGAAGGATTCGAACCTCCGAGATGCCTGGACCAAAACCAGGTGCCTTACCACTTGGCGACGCCCCATTACGTCGTATTTCTATAATAGTATTTCAAAACTAATTGTCAAGTTTTTTCTTAAAAAAAATTTTATTGTTTATTTGCTTAATTTTTTATCATATATTCTTGACTTTGTTCTTTGTTAGATTTACAACAGACTTGTAAAAAATTGGGATAGGAATATGAATAGTTATTTTATTGGTTTAGCAGCCCTAGTTTTGGGTGGATTGATATCGCTATTTTGCGTAGAAAAATTAAAGTTTAAAGCAGTTTCTTTGTTTACAGGTATTTCTGCAGTTTGTTGCATGATTCCTGCTATTAATGTACTTTTATCAGGAAATGTTATATCAAAATCTTTTGATATTAATAACTTATTTGGAACTGTGAATGTAGTTATCGATCCGTTAGCTGCATTTTTTATTGTCGTAATCTCATTTATGAGTTTTATGGCTTCAATTTATGCTAACGGTTATATGAAACATTATCTAGACAAAAATATGAACACTTCATCTCATTGTTTGTTCTTAACTCTTTTGTTTGCATCAATGCTCGCAGTTGTTACTGTTCAAAATGCTTTGATGTTCCTTATCGTTTGGGAAATAATGTCACTTTCTTCTTTCTTCTTAGTTATTTTTGAAGATAACAAAAAAGAAGTTTTATCAGCAGGTATCAAGTATTTAATCTATATGCACGTATCTGTTATATTTATAATTCTTGCATTTGTTCTTATGGTTGCAAATTCAGGCAATCTTGATTTCGCATCATTTAAAACAGTTTTAGAAAACAATGCCGGACTTGCTAATCTAGCATTTATATTAGCATTTATTGGTTTCGGTATAAAGGCTGGTTTCGTACCATTTCATAACTGGTTGCCAGAAGCACACCCAGCAGCACCTAGTCATGTTTCAGGTGTTATGTCAGGTGTTATGATTAAAACAGGTATATATGGTATTCTTAGAGTTCTTACTCTCGCTGGACATCCATCTATTCAAGTTAGTTACTTTGTTTTAATTATTTCTGTTATATCAGCACTTTATGGTGTGCTTTATGCAATTACTCAACACGATTTAAAAAGACTTCTTGCATATCACAGTATAGAAAATATTGGTATTATTGGTATTGGTATTGGTACTGGTATGTTAGGTTTAGCATACAACTGCATTCCAGTAGCAGTTCTTGGGTTTGCTGGTGGTATTCTTCATATTTTGAATCACTCAATCTTTAAAGAATTATTATTCTTGGCTGCTGGTTCAGTTTATACAAAAACTCATACAAGAAATATAGAAGTTCTTGGTGGTTTGATTAAATCAATGCCAATGACAGCATTATTGTTCCTTACTGGTTCAATTGCAATTTGTGGTTTGCCACCATTCAATGGATTTATTAGTGAATTCTTAATATACTTTGGTATGTTAAAAGGTTTGATGATTAATAATCTTTCAGCATTGATTATATTTATACTAGCAATTGCAGGTCTTGCTCTTGTTGGAACAATGGCTATTCTTTGTTTTACAAAAGCATTTAGTATAATTTTCTTAGGTGCTCCTAGAGAAAAGGCTGCAGAAGATGTTAGTGAAGATACTACAATATCTTTCATTTTTCCAATGTTAGTGCTTGCAATTCTTACATTGATAATTGGTGTTTGTCCTCAACATGTATTTAATATTATGATGGCTCCAGTTTCAGTCTTTACTGGTGTCGTACAAATGCCTGTTATGGTTGCTTTGATGCAAAATATATCTTGGGTTTGTTTAGGGTTGATTGCATTCATCGCAGTTCTTTCAGTATTTAAGTTAGTTATTGAAAACAAATATACTCAACATTGTACTTGGGGTTGTGGTTTTGATAAGCCAAATAATCATATTCAATATACAGCATCTTCTTATGCTAGTCCATTTTTGTCAATGTTGACACCTTTATTTAAGAAAGTTTTTGATATTAAAAAGCCAAAAGCATTATTTCCAAAAGATGCTCACTTTACTCTTCATATTGAAGATGTTGAAGAAGCATACTTCTTGAAACCGTTTATTAAATCAACTGAGAAGTTTTTGGCTAGATTTGAAAAAATACAAAACGGTAATATTCAACAATATATTTTATACGGTTTGATATTCTTAGTATTATCGCTTGTTGGTGTAGTTTTATTAGGATAGGAAAATGGAAAAGACAACATTGTTAATAACATTATTTAATATTTTGGTTCTTTTATTAGCACCGTTCTTTGTGATTGGCATTATCAAGAAGACTAAGGCTTTTTGGGCTGGTCGTAAAGGTGTTTCAATCTTTCAGCCATTATATGATTTTATTAGATTGTTTAAGAAAGACCAAGTTATTAGTTTAACAACTTCATGGGTATTTAGATTTGCTCCGATTGTAATTTTCGCAACTACAATTTTTGCAGGTTTATTTGTACCTATGCTTTGTGGAAACTCAATTATAAATATTGAGGGTGCATTTGTTATTTTCTCATACATTTTAGGTTTAGGAAAATTCTTTGCTCTTATTTCTGCAATGGATACAGGTAGTAGTTTTGAAGGTATGGGTGCAAGTAGAGAAGCATGTTTTACTACAATCGTAGAACCAGCATTCTTTATTATGTTAGCATCAATAATTGCTTTGACTGGTAATTATTCTTTTAAAAGTTTATCAATGATTTTGTCATCATCTGGTACATTTGGTATTTTAATTGCATTCTTGGCAGTTTTAGCATTATTTGTAATGTTGCTAACTGAATGTTCAAGAGTTCCCGTAGATGACCCTACTACTCACCTTGAATTAACAATGATTCATGAAGTTATGATTTTAGATAATTCTGGTCAAGATTTAGCAGTTATTACTTGGGCTGCTGGTATAAAAATGGTTGTATTAGAGGCATTGATTGCAAACTTTATTATTCCATCTAATCTTAGTGTTGGATTATCTGCTGTGTTATTCTTAGCACTTATTGGGTTGATTGCTGTTATTATTGGTACATTGGAATCAGCAATCGCAAGATTAAGAATGTCACACGTTTTTGAATTTATATTTTCAATGTCATCTTTTGCATTGATTATTTTGTCATTAGTTGCAATTAAAATTTATGGAAGTTAGGTTTAATTATGGAAAATGCTCTTATAATTTTATTTGGTTTAACAATGCTTTATATGGCTGCAACTAGCAGAATTATGGCTCATATCCGTATTCTTGTTGCTCAAGGTATATTATTGTTTTTGATTTGCTATTTCGGAATAGAAAAAACATCTATTCTTAATTGTATATTCTTAGCATTTGAAACTTTAATAGTTAAGGCGTGTGTTATTCCGATGTTTTTAAACAAAATTGTGAAAACTACTCATCAATATAGAGATGCAGAAGCAAACATTCCTCATTTTTATTGTTTGTTTATTTCTACAGTGATTTTATTCTCAGGATTTTTGATTTCAGATGTTAATTTTCCTGCTATGAAAATGATTAATCCCGTTTATTTGGGTGTTTCAATTGCTGTTATAATTATTAGTTTGTTGTTGATAACAATTAAACACAAAATTATTACTAATATTGTTGAGTTTATAACAATGGAAAATGGTATATTCTTATTATCATTGGCTGTTGTAAAAGAAATGCCAATAATTGTAAATCTTGGCGTACTTTTAGATTTATTTATCGCAGTATTTATTTTAGGACTTCTAGTTAATAGAATTAACAAAGAATTTGAAGGACTTGAAGTTTCTCATTTGTCAGATTTGAAGGATTGTGAATATGATGATTAATTTACTTTTGATATTTCCAATAGTTGCCACATTATTGTTGGTAATTTTAAAAAATAAGTGGCTTAACAATGCAACTTTGATTGTTTATGCATTGATGCATTTTGCATTGTCTTGTACTTATTTAGTAAATCCGAGTTTGATTGAAAAAACTCAATATTTTGCGATTGATTCTACAAATTTCATTTTTATGATGTTGTTATCGATTGTATTCTTGGCAGTTGCTATATATAACAATGGTTATATGCGACATAGTGAAGCATCTGCGAGAAGTCTTAGTCATTATTCAGGAATGACATTAATATTTGTTATGGCAATTACAGGTGCTATTTTGAGTAATAATTTAGGACTTTCTTGGGTGTTTATTGAGGCAACAACTTTAGCAAGTGCATATCTTATTTGTTTCAATAAAACAAAACATTCTATTGAAGCTGCTTGGAAGTATGTATTTATTTGTTCAATTGGTATTGCATTAGCATTTGTTGGTATTATTTTACTTACTATTGCAACTGGTTCTGTGAATACATTGGCATTCAATGATTTGTATATTCATGCACAATCATTTAATCATTTTTGGTTGAAATTATCATTTGTATTTATATTATTTGGTATTGGTACAAAGATGGGTTTAGCACCGGTTCATTTTTGGTTGCCTGATGCTCACTCAGAAGCACCAACTCCAATTTCTGCACTTTTATCTGCTGCACTTTTGAATTCTGCTTTTCTTATTATTTTAAAAGTTTACAGGATTGTTCTTTTGGCAGGTTGTGAAAGTTTTGCAAAAATAATGATGTTGGCGATGGGATTTATTTCATTGTTTATTACAGCAGTATTTATTTATTACATTACTAATTATAAAAGAATGCTTGCATATTCTTCTGTTGAAAATATGGGTATTTTAGTTATTGGTACTGCATTAGGCGGTATTGCAATGTATGCTGCGATTTTGCATATGATTGCTCATTCATTGATTAAAGCATCATTCTTCTTAACTTCTGGTAATGTTTTAGATATATATAATACAAAGAAAATTAAATCTGTTTCAGGTATTTTGAAACTTGATAAAACAACTGGTTGGTTGTGGATATTCTCATTCTTGGGTATTGCAGCATTTCCACCATCATTGTTATTCATTAGTGAATTTTTGATGATTAAAACAATGGTGGTTCAAAAACAGTTTGTTTTATGCGTATTCTTTGTAGTGTTATTAACAATTATTTTATTCGGTTTAGCAAAAACAATTATTAGAATGAGTTTTGGTGAACCAAATGAAAAGAAAATTGATATGTATAATGACAATGTGAAGAAATTATCTGTAGGTATGTATTTACCTCAAATAGTTATGTTGCTTTCAGCATTTGCATTAGGTTGTTATGTTCCACCTTGTGTTAATAATTTGATTAACGCAGTAATTGTTGGATTTGGGGGTTAATAATGGATTGGTATATAGCAAAAAATAATGAATTGATTAATATATCTGATATACCTTGTTTGGATATTGAAACATTAAGACAAGAAATTATTAAATTAAATAAAAGAGTTGTTGCATTCTTTGGTAAAAGAGAATGGAACGGTGTAAAACTTTATGTTGCAATGGCTGATGATTCAAAAGGTCAATTGTATGTATCATCTTCATTCTTTGATAATACATTTGAAAAGTATTATGAATCATTAACTCAAGTGATACCTGCTTTTCACATGTTTGAAAGAGAATTTTATGAAGAATTTGGTATTGAACCATTGCATCACCCTTGGTTAAAACCTGTTCGAAATCACAAAAAAGAATATCCATTCTTTGAAGTTGAAGGTGAAGAAGTTCACCAAGTTGGTGTTGGTCCTATTCACGCAGGGGTTATTGAACCTGGACATTTTAGATTTATGTGTAATGGTGAAAAAGTTTATGACCTTGAAATTAGATTAGGTTATCAATCTAAGGGGATTGAAGATTTAATTGTAAAAGAACCATCAAATCAATTAGCAGAATCTATATGTGGTGATAGTGTTATTGCATATAATTTAGCCTATTCAAGAGTTATGGAGTCTTTAAAAGGTATAAAAATTTCTAATAAAGCAGAGATTATTAGGTTAATTGCATTAGAGATGGAAAGATGTGCTATTCATATCGGTGATTTAGGTGCGATTGCTGGTGATACTGCTTATCAAATGGGTGCTGCAATTTTTGGTGTTACAAGAACTCTCGTAATCAATACAATGTTAGAATTGTGTGGTAGCCGTTTTGGTAGAGGGTTGATTACTGTTGGTGGTGTAAATTATGATATTGATGAACAATTTGCTGAAAAGATTTTAACTATGTTTAAAAAGGTTTCAGATGATGTTAAAAGAACATTTGCAACTATGTTGAAATCTCCAACTGTTATCTCACGTTTAGAAAAAACTGGTGTTGTTAGTAACGCAACTGCCTTAGAATTAGGATTAGTTGGTATGGCTGCAAAAGCATCTGGTGTTGAATTGGATTCAAGATTTGATTTTCACGAAAAATGGCTTGAAGGTATTGAAGACAAAAGAATTAAAGCCAATGGTGATGTTTATTCTAGAACTAGAGAAAGATATAAAGAAGTGCTTCAATCAATATTTATTATTAAACAATTATTGAAGAAACTTCCTGAATATAAAAATGAACCTTTATGTGTTGATTGTAACAATCAATATAAGCCTGATACAATGGTTATTTCTATTGTAGAAGGTTGGAGAGGTGAAGTTGTTCATACTGCAATAACTGATGATTATGATAATCTTGCAAGATACAAGGTTAAAGATCCATCATTCAATAATTGGTATGGATTAGCAATGGCTGTTAGAAATAATGGAATTTCAGATTTCCCATTGTGTAATAAGAGTTTCAATCTTTCATATTGTGGAAATGATTTATAAGGGATAATAAAATGTTTGATACTTTAAAATTAAAATTTTTTCAAGGAAATCAATTTATAAAAGATATTGAAAATGCACCAATGAGAGATGCATTTAGAGGATTTCCTATTTTAAATGATAAAGTTGATTGTTCTGGATTGGAAAATGTTTGTCCAACAGGTGCGTTATCAACTAATCCATTATGTATTGATATGGGTAAATGTACGTTTTGTGGTAAATGTGCAAGATGTTCAGAAGCAGTTAAATTTACGAATGGATATAAATTAACATCATCTTCTAGAGATAAATTAATTGTTAAACCTGATATGACTTATGAAGAATATCAAAAAACTGCAGTTGAAGTAAAAAAAGAAATTGTCAAAGTGTTTGGTAAATCTTTGAAGTTAAGACAAGTTTCGGCAGGTGGTTGTAATGGCTGCGAAATGGAATTGAATGCTTGTTCAAATTGTAATTTTGATATGGGTAGATTTGGTATTGATTTTGTTGCATCTCCTCGTCATGCTGATGGTTTAGTTATTACTGGTCCAATTTCAGAAAATATGGCTTATGCTTTAGAAGATTGTTATAAATCGACACCTGATCCTAAAATAGTAATTTTATGTGGTGCTTGTGCTATCAGTGGTGGTATATTTCAACACGCAGACAAATTAAATAGAGAATTTTTGGATAAGTATCCTATAGATTTGTATATTCCAGGTTGTCCAACTCATCCACTTACATTTATTAATGGTGTGTTGAGTTATATAAAAAATAAGAAGTAAGATACATAAATGATTAAAAAACTCTACTAAATTTATTTAGTAGAGTTTTTTTTAATAATTGTAAAAAATAATTATTGAAATAACAAAATTTTGTTATTTCATACATTATACTTTCTGTAAATACTAGTATGGTGTAAAAATGGTTAATGCTGTTTCTTTCGGTAATCCGTTAAGAAAATTATATAATTGTTTAAAAAATCAAAAGAAACCTAAATCTCAATATGAACTTTTGGAGAAAACTAAAAAATTGCCAGTAAAAATTTTTCCTGCTGGTTCTTGGACTTTGCCTGTTGGGGCTAAGACATTTACTAGGGTTCAGATTGGTAAAAAATTAGATGAAAGTTATCATAGAGAAGTTGTTACTTTTTATGATGATAAAAATAAAATAATAAAAAGGTGCTTTAAGGGCACTGGTATGAATAAGAAAATTAGAGAGTATGAATATGATTTTACCTTACCACCAAAAAATACGGATATTGGTGGTGCTTATGGTGTTAATATTAGAAGAATAAAAACAAAAGAGGCACTTCCGGAATCTTATGATGTATCAAATTATTTTGTATGGACTGATACGGTAAATGAAGAACAGTTCGTTGCAATAATGTTTGATAAAAGTAGAGGATCAAAATTTGCACGAAAAATACATATAAATAAAAACGAATACTCTTATGGAGAAGATTTAGATGGGATTAAAGCGACTTGTATTGAGTATCCAATAAATTTAGGTTTTGAACCTAAAACTAATAAAAAAGTTTTATCTGTTGATATTTCAGTTTCTAACAATAATGTTAACAATACACGAATCAATTCTGAAACAAATGTTAAGGTTGATGAAAATGATGTGTTTTTACCTTATCGATTGATGTTAGGTAAAGGAAAACAAGAAAGATTAGCACAATATTTTTTGAATAAAAAAGGGCTTGGAGATAAAGGTGTTTTTATAGAAACTAATCCAGAAAGAGTTCAAGGAAATGCATCTGCGTATTTTTCATCATCTAGTAGGGAAATCGTTTTTAAAAATGTATTATTGGGATATCACCCAGTTAGGACTGCTGCTCATGAAGCAGAGCATGCTTATCAGCATTGTCAGGTTGGTCGTTTAGGAAGAGCTGAGACTGCTTATGAAAAAGAGTGTGCATTAACAAAAGGTAATCTAACAAATATTTCTGAAATAGAAGAAGCCATAAAATATGCTGATGCAAGAAAATGTTATCCTGATACAACTGGGATAGAAGATTTAAGTAAATGCAAAGAATATAAAGAAAATTATCTAGAGATTAAAGCAAATGAAGCAGGTGCTAATGCTTTAAAAATTTATGAAGTAGGTAGAACGGCATTAAAAAATATTTTCAAATTTGTAACTAGTTATAATTCTTTTTAGTTTTTAAACTTCTGTTAAATAATTGTATAAAATAGTTTGTTTGATATAAAATAAAGAAAAATAGTGGAATAAGATAAATGGAGAATATTAATATGGAACGTCAGCATCCTAAAGAACAAGATAAAATTCAACGTAGAAGTAATTTTGATGCAGTTGAAGAAAATTTTACACCAGAACAAGCATTAGCAGAAGCATCAAGATGCTTGAATTGTAAAAATCCTCGTTGTGTGAAAGGTTGCCCTGTAAATATTCATATTCCTGAATTTATACATGAAGTAAAAGAAGGTAATTTGGATAAGGCTGGTGAAATTATCCGTCAAACAAGTATGTTACCATCAGTTTGTGGTCGTGTTTGTCCACAAGAAAGACAATGTGAAGGTAATTGTGTATTAGGTATTAAAGGTGAAGCAGTTGCTATTGGTGCTTTAGAAAGATATGTCGGTGATAATACATCTGCTAAACAAACTGAAATTAAACCATCTGGTAAAAAGGTTGCTGTAGTTGGTTCAGGTTGTGCAGGTATTACAGCAGCATCTGATTTGAGAAAAGCAGGTCATGAAGTTGTTGTATTTGAAGCATTACACAAATTAGGTGGTGTACTTAGATATGGTATTCCTCCATTCCGTTTACCAAGAGTTGTTCTTGATAAAGAAATTGATAACTTAAAGGCAATGGGTGTTGAATTTAAGAAAAATGTTATTGTTGGTAAATCAATTACATTAAAACAACTTCAAGAAGATGGTTTTGATGCAATCTTTATTTGTTCAGGTGCTGGTCTTCCAAAAATGATGAGAATTCCTGGTGAAAACTTGAATGGTGTTTTCTCTGCAAATGAATTCTTAACTCGTGTAAACCTTATGCAAGCGAATGATGAAACTACTGCTACACCGCTTAAAGTTGGTAAAAAAGTTGCAGTTATCGGTGGTGGTAATGTTGCAATGGACGCAGCTAGAACTTCTGTTCGTGTAGGTTTTGAAGAAGTTTATATTGTATATAGAAGAACTGAAAAAGAACTTCCTGCTCGTTTGGAAGAAATTAGACATGCCAAAGAAGAAGGTGTTGTATTCAAATTCTTACATTCACCTGTTGAAATTTTAGATAAAGATGGTTATGTTGCTGGCATGAAGTTTGAGTTATGTGAACTTGGTGAACCTGATGAATCAGGACGTAGAAAACCTGTTGGTACTGGCGAATATGTTGTATTAGATGTTGATACTGTAATTGTTGCATTAGGTACTGGTCCTAATCCAATTATTCAATCTTCAGCACATGATGATGGTATTGATTTCGATACTGATAAGAGAGGCTATTTCACTGTTGATGAAGAAACTCGTGAAACATCTGTTCCAAAAATCTTTGCAGGTGGTGATGTTGCTCCAGTAGGAACATCAAATGCTATTAATGCTATGGGTGCAGGTAAGAAAGCAGCAAAAGCAATCAATGAATATCTTGCAAAAATATAGTATAAAAGTTTTAACAATATTTTGTATAATACAGGCATTATTTTTGATGCCTGTATTTGCAATTGATTTGGATTCTACTGTTAATGATAGTTCAAGAAAGAATTATACAGTTCCTAAAAAAACTGTGCAACCAAATATTGAAACGACAAAACAAATTACAAATACTGTTCAATCTGGTGCAAAATCTGTCATAGAAGTTGTACAACAAACACCAGTATCTACTCAAGTAATAGAAAAAACAGTTTTACCAGCAGTTCCAGCATTGCCTCAAAAGGCATATAGTTCTACTGCTGCTCATACAAATACTCAATATAGCGGTAAAGTTCCTAATGCTGATGCAATTATTCCTTGTTCAAACATAAAAGTTGGTGATTTGATTATTGATGAATCTTATGCAAAGAAAAAGCCTACTATTGTAACAACATCAAAACAAAAAACTGTTACTTATCAACCATCTAAAAAAACAATTGCTAGTGCAAACTATCGTTATGTAAAATTACCACAAGGTACTCAAATTAGAGCGATTAATTCTTCTAAAATTACAGATTATATGTTCGAGGGACAAAAATTAACGTTCTTGACTACTCAAGAAATTTATACTCCGTATTTTAGAATTCCTGCAAAAACGAAATTAACAGCAAAAATAGTTGATTCTCATAGACCTCAAATGTCTTGTAATGGTGGTTTGGTTGCATTTAGAATCGTTTCAGCACAGATTAATGGTTATACTCAACCATTAAATGCTGGTATTATAAAAATAAAAACAGATAGAGTTTATTTTAGTAATTTGAAAGGTAATCATACATATTGGAAAACGACCTGTAAAAAGGCTAAATGGGGACAGAAAATATTTACAAAATGGTCTAGAACATCTTCTAAGTTGGCATCAAAAGGACCTGCAATAATATTGTCACCATTCCCTTATTTGGGTGGTTGTGTATTGGCTGCTGCAAGTACAGTAACTTCACCAGTTACTGCATTGTTAGGTAAAGGTGGAAGTCTTGTTGTACCAGCAAATACTACGTTTACTATAAAATTATATGAGGATGCGAAGATAAGATACTAAGTATTACATATCCATCATGAAACTTGGTACATCGGTGTGCATAGCAACTTCATCTGCATCTTGTAGTAAACCAACTGTGATTTTTTGTTGTTTTTGTAGGCTTTTTATTTCTGCTGAAACGTTACCATTGAAAATGTTTTCATTTGCTTCAAAATAATCAATAATAGGCTTGATTGGTGCCATTGCTAAATCTTGGAATGTCTTTTTGATTAAAGTTTGAGTTCTAACACCAATAGGGTTTTGTGGAACTCTAACATTTAAACCAAATGGTCTTGGAGCACGTTTCCAACTGTGTGAATATTCAGTACTGTTCGCACCAGCACCGTTAACTTTTTCAATGTTAGTATTGTTGGATACTTGATATTGATTATTATATGATGCTGATGAATCACCAGCATTTAAGTTGTTAAACATTTCTGCCATAATATTTATCCCTAATTACATTATGTAACTACGGCTCCCTTCTATTGAATCTTTAATAAAATCCTTCAATTTTTCAGTTTTTGTTACAAATATTTACAGTAAAAATATTTTAAAGAAAAAATGTTTATATTTTAAAATGATAAAATTTTTGTCTTTAAAAAAAATATTGTTATAATATTAAGTATGGATAAATGGAGTGAGTTGTTATGAAAAAGTTATTGATATTATCATTATGCATAATAATGTTAGGTTTACCGTCTTTTGCAAAAAAGACAATTCCAGTTCCTCCTAGTGTGAAGTTGCCTGCAAAGTATTCGCAAACTTACATTGATAATATTGCAGATGAATATAATAGTGTTACAAAAAATGAGTTATTATTTGTTGCATTAGATATGTTAAAGGGTACAGATGGGGATTTTTCAAGAAAAGCAATTCTTGGTTATAATTTGAGTGGTTATCCAATTAAAATTGAATTTAAAGATTTAGCATCTGTAAACAAAGCCTATGCGAACTTTGATGCTGTTGGTTGGAAACGTAAGAAAAAGTTGTATATATATATAAATCCTAAACATCAAGCAGCACCTCCTGCTGCATTGGCTGCGTTATTATCGCATGAAGCCTTGCATCAAGATGAATATAATTCATTGAGTGAAGAAACTTTTGCTTGGACAATGGAAGCAGTTGTTTGGATTGATTTATTAGAAATTTATCCTGAATGTAATGTTGAAAGTAATGCTCTTGTTAAACGTGAGAATACTTTGAAAAAATTGTTTGAAAAGGGTAATAATTCTCCAAAATATATTAAAAAATCTGTTTATCAAAATAAAGGTTATCAGGGTTTACCATTAACTTCTCCAGGTTTTCAAGAATTGTAGTTTTGTATAGTCAATCATTAAGAAAAAGTAAACTTTTCTTGTATATCGCCCTTGATAAACTATAATATAATTGTAAAATATTGTAGGGGGAGGTTATTATGTCTAATCCTTTTAAACAAGATGACGCAGATGAAAATATAGAAACTCAAGATGTTGCAGTTGAAGAAGTTTCAACTGAAGAACAACAAGTTGAAGAAAATGTTGATGAAAAATCAGATTGGCAAAAAAAATATGAAGAGTTAAATAATCAATATATTAGACTTGCTGCTGATTTTGATAATTATAGAAAACGTCAAGCACAAGAACGTGAAAATTTATTGAAATATGGTGCTGAAAATACTTTGAAAAAGATATTAGAAGTTCTTGATAATTTTGAACGTGGTGCAAAAGCAAATGAAACTGTTGAAGATTGTGAAAAGGTTAAAGAAAGTTTTAATCTTATCCATAAGCAACTTATTGATGTTTTGACAAAATCTGGTTTGGAATTGATTGATGCTCAAGGTCAAGAATTTGATCCTAATTTCCATGAAGCAGTTATGCAAACTCCAACAAATGATTATCCGGAACATACAATTATTGCAGAATTACAAAAAGGTTATAAGATGGGAGACCGTGTTCTTCGCCCTGCATTAGTTAATGTGGCTACAGCAGAATAATATAAAGAGAAAACGATGACGGATTATTATGAAATACTTGGTGTGTCAAAAGACGCAACAAAAGATGAGATAAAAAGTGCTTTTCGTAAGATGGCAAGAAAGTTGCACCCAGATGTTAACAAAGCACCTGATGCAGAAGAAAAATTTAAAGAATTAGGTAAAGCATACGAAACTTTAATGGACGATAACAAACGTTCTACTTATGATAGATTTGGTGAAGAAGGTCTAAATAATGCTGGATTTAGTTCTCAAGGCCCATTCGCTGAAGGTTTTGGTGATTTGAATGATATATTTGAATCATTCTTTGGTGGTTTTGGTTTTGGGGGAAGTCGTCATGTTGATCCAAATGCTCCTCAACGTGGAGAAAATTTAAGACTTGATGTAGAAATTGAGTTTGAAGAGGCTGTATTTGGTGTAGAAAAAGAAATCAAAATTGATCATTTAGAAGTATGCGAAACTTGTCATGGTACTGGTGCAAAAGAAGGTTCTGCACCTGTTACTTGTACAGTTTGTGGTGGACGTGGTCAAGTTCAACAATCTACTCGAACTATTTTGGGTAATATTTCTCAAATAATTACTTGTCCAAAATGTCATGGTAAAGGTAAAATTATTGCTGAGCCTTGTAAGGATTGTAAGGGTGAAGGCAGAAAAGAAGTTGAGAAGAAAATAGAAATTAAGATTCCTCAAGGTGTTGATAATGGTTCTAAAATGAGATTATCACACGAGGGTGATGCTGGTATAAATGGTGGGCCGGCAGGTGATTTGTATGTAGTAATTCATGTTAAACCTTCTGAATATTATCATAGAGAAGATATGAATGTTTATACAAATACTGTTATTACTCCATCACAAGCAGCATTGGGTGATAGTGTAGAAATTAAAACTCTTGATGGACAAAAATCAATTAGCATTCCCGCAGGTTTACAAAGTGGTGATAAAATAAAAATTAAAGGTGCCGGTGTGCCTAGTATTGCTAATCATTCAATGAGAGGTGATCATATTGTTATTGTAACTGTAAAAACACCAACTCATATTTCAAATGAAGAAAAAGCATTATATGAAAAGTTGTATGAACTCCAAAACGGAAGGAAACGTGAAAAACAATCCGTTAAAGAAAAAATAAAAGGAGCTTTTAGATGATGAAAAAATTATTGGGAATATTTTTTGTTCTAGTATTGTCTGTGACATCTGTGTTTGCGGCGAAGTTGCCGACAGATGTTCAAGTATATTTGAAGAAGAATATTTCTGGTATTGATATTAGGTTCGACGGGGTTATAATTCTTCCAGATGGAACATTGTATCTTCCTCTTTATCCTGCATCATTTAAAAAGCCTGACAAATTAGAGATTGCTGAAACTTACCCTAGTGGTGTTGGTATCAATGCAAAACCTGATGTTGTTATTTTTAATAATGATTTCGTATTATTAAAGGTTCTAACAAATGCTAATGGCAAAAAGACTGTTAAAAGATTTGATAAACCTCCAATTTTGGTTAAGACTGGTGTGTTGCCTCAAGATATGTTAGTGCCGAATGGTTTAATTATTCCAGAAAATCTGAAAGGAATTATTGGTAATTTAGATATTCAATTATCTCCAGAACAAGATATAAAAGTTGCTGCTGAAACTTTCACAAGTGCAAGAGTAAATGAAGCAAATAAGAATAGAAAGTATACAAATTCTTCAACAGTTGCTCAATTAAAGGATAAAAATTTGTATATGGTAACAGCATATTCAAAGAATATATCTGTAGTTAATGGCGAATCTTTAAAAGCGGATTATGCATTATCACAAGTTGCAACTCCAATTGATGCAAAACTTACTAAAGATGGTAAATTTTTGTTAGTAACTGCGTATGATAGTACTTTGGTTAATGTTATTTCAATCGCTGATGATAGAATAATCAAACAACTTGATTTAACTACTCAAGGTGGTGAAATTGTTATGGATTATGCTAATAACAAGGCATTTATTGCATCGCCTAATGCTTCTACGATTTATGTGTTAGATACATCTAATATGACACTTGTTCAAAGAATTAAAATCAATGGAATGTGTGAAAAATTGACTTTAAATGGTGATTGTTTATTATATGTTGATAAGTTGAGTGATAATGTTTGGTCTATGGAAATAGCAAATAATTATACTCTTAAGAATTTAGGTAATTTTCCAAATATTTCAAAAGTGATATTTAATAATGGTATTGTATATCTTTCAAGTAGAACAAAAAATAGAATTGCTGTGTTAGATTATAATACAAAACAATTGTTAACAGAGTTTGAAACAGTTGAAAAACCTATTGATATGCTGATACATAATAATTCATTATATATTTTGGGTGCAAAAGATAATAAAATTCAAGTTGTTAGTTTAGAAGATTGTGAACCAGTTGGTATGATAAATATTGGTGGTGATGGATTTTCTACTAAATTTTGTCTTATACCTGAATCAAATTTAGTAATTGTATCTGATACAAAATTAAGTAAATATTCAATAATTGATTTGAATACAAATAAAGTTGTGAAAACAAATGGTACAGAATTACCTGTAAATAATATTATTGTAGGAAAGAAAATTAAGAAGATAAATTAGTATGGATAAAGTATTAGAAGAAACTTTAAAAGAATTAGAAAAAACTCAAAAAGATTTTTGGAATGTAGCAAGACAAACTGGTAATTTTTTGAATATGTTAGTAAAAATGAACAATTCAAAAAACGTATTAGAAATAGGTACTTCTAATGGTTATTCTGGTTTATGGTTTTTGAATGCTTTAGAATATACAGATGGACATTTAACAACTATAGAATTTTATGAAAAACGACAAAGTGTAGCAATTGAAAATTATAAAAAATGTGGTTTTGATGGTAGATTTACAGCATTACGTGGTTCTGCTTGTACTTTATTAGAATATCTGCCAGAAGATGCCATGTTTGATTTTATTTTTATTGATGCTAATAAAAAGGAATATATCAAAGATTTTGAATTGATAAAACCTCATTTATTACCTCATTCAATTATTGCTGCTGATAATGTAAATTCTCATAGAGAAAAAGTTCAACCATTTTTAGATGCAATTTATGCAGATGAAGATTTTCAGACAGAAATATTAGATTTACCTGCAGGTTTATCATTATCTTATAAATTAAGTTAACTTAGGATTATCCAAAAAACTCTTTTTACAAGTACTGATAAGTATATTGCTATTATGCTGAAAAATATATCATAGAAAAATTTAAAACCACTCATTGAATATAATAGGTTTCTAATCATTAAACCGTTTTCGTGTTTAAGACAAGCAATTATAAGTAAAATTAATGCTCCAATAATATTTATGATTATTACACCGGCAAGAACTGCTTTAAATACATTCATAAATGAATATTTTCTGTTTAAAATGGAACCAGCAAAAAATAATGCTGGAATATAAGCAATAATGTAACCTATGCCATATTGGAATATGTATTTCCAACCGCCTCCCATTGCAAATATTGGGTATCCGACAAATCCCAGAATCATATAAAGTAATATTGTTATTATTGAATATTTTTTGTCTAATAATCCAAGAATAAAAAATATAACAGGTACTTGTGGAATATATTTCACTGTTTTTATAAAACCAGCAATGTTTGTACCATTATCAGTGAAATAATTTCCCCAATTAGAAAATATATCTAATGGAATATAGAAATGCTTGAATTGCAATTCTGTAAAAGTTGCCATAATAATCAATAAAATAGAAAAACCAATAGTAACAAGTGTTCCTAGTCGAAATCTTACAGGTTCTCCATTGTATTTAAAATAATTTAATTGTTCTTCAACTCGTTTTGTCATTTTATAATTATTTCTTCTTCAAGTTTTTCTATATTTCTTTTGTATAACTCTTTGTATTTATCAGAAAAAATATTTTCTGTCCACATAATTAAGGCATCTTCATTGTTATCTTGATAATAACCTTTTCTTGTACCTAACGATTTAAAACCATATTTTTCATATAGTTTTATTGCAGGTATATTACTTACTCTAACTTCTAAAGTTATATATTTTATGAATTCATTATAACAATCCTCTAACAATTTTACAATAAGTGTTTCTGCAATATGTTTTCTTCTATATTCTTTGCTAACGGCAACGGTTGTTATATGTGCTTCATCTACTATATGCCAACAACCGGCAAAACCTGTAATATCTCCATTTGGCATTCTTGCAGTATAATATTTTGCAATTTTGTTGTTTATTTCTGTATAAAAGGAATCTTTTGACCAGTGATGTTGACCGTAAGCATTAGTTGCAACATCAACAACTTTGTTTACGTCTTCTTTTTGTAGAGGGTTAACATAAATTTCTTGTTTTGTCATTTTAGTATATTTCCTCTGGTTCTTCTCCTGGTTCAGGGATTCTTTCACCATCTTCAAGCATAATCATTAATGTTAATTTTAACTGTCTTTTGTAGCCTTCAAGTGCTTTTTCTCTTGTCTTTGCACAGAATACAAAACTTGGAAATTCTTTTATTTCAATGTAATGATATGGCTGTTGATTGAAGTCTAAATCAGTTCCTTCAACTAATGTCCAATTTTGGTTAAGATAGTATTCTATGTCTTTATTAGTCATCAAGAGAGTTCCTTCTTAGTGGTTGTTTTAACATTAAACCTTCGCCACCAATCACATTGGCTTGTTTACCATTGATATATAAATATACGGGCTTTGTTGTATTGTTATTTACGGTTTTTATTAGTTGGTACATTCTTTTGTAAAGACTGTCACCACCACCACCAAATTCAAAATCAGATGAAAGATTAATAATTATTCTTTTTTGTGTTTCTTTTACATAGATAAGTTTTGTGCTTGATGGAATTTCTGAATATATACCATTTTTCTTTTCACTAGAAGTTGGACCATTTAACAATGTTTTAACAGCATATTCAATATCTGAACATTTATTACCATTCTTAATACGTGGTAATGCTACATATACATCTTGTCCATTAGATGATTTTGTGAAAAATATTTTTACGTATTTGTCGGCTTTTTTTATAGATTTTTGTTGAGTGATATTATTTTTTTCTTTTGCTTGTTCTTTTTGTAATTCTGGTTGAATTTCAGAATAATCTTCCTTTACAGAACGTTCTGTTACTTTAATTTTACGTTCAAAAGTAGGCATTTTGATATTGAGATTTTGGATTTCTTCTAAGAAATTGAAATCTTTAAGAATTGTCATTTTTGCATATACTGCAATTGCAATAATTATGACAATTATGCCGATTGTATTTGTATTATTTCTTTTCTTTCTTTTTCTTCCCATATTGTTAAGCCTTTTTAATTACGAGATTACCATCAATACAGATTTTTTTATCTTGAACTTTTACATTTTTAACAGTCATAGTTGAGTCTGTTCCATTAAACAAATTTAGTTTAATATTCTCTAACAAATTGTAGTTATTCATTACATTCGCAATTCTTTCAGAAAAATCGTGTCTTGTTCCACTAGTTTGGATATCTGTAAGTATAATTTTCCCATCTTCTATTTTTGGACTACCAGAAATAGAAAATTTTATAGATTTACTAAAAGGAAATCTTATTGCTGTATTAAGCCTAACTTTGTTATCGGTCAATTGAAATTTGAATTTATCAATATTAACTAAAGGAATCATTGCTGAAAAACTATTAAAGAAGTTATCTTTTTCTACTGTTTTATTTAAATCATCTTCTGTGATTTCTACGACATAATCCATAGGTACGTCAGTCTTAAAAACAATAGGCTTTTTACTATAATCAACATAATTAAAATTAGAGGTTGTTTCTAGATGTAATTTTGAAAAATAAATGCTATCTTCTAGGCATAAATCTTTTCCATCGATTATCAGACCTCTAAACTTACCTTTTTTAAGGTCAACACCGCTAAAAGAATCTATTTTAACTGTGTAGTCACCTTTTACATTTTTATTTAAAGCTTTTTTGATTACATTTTGAGCAATATGTCTTGTTATAAAATTATATCCAAACATATTGGTTGTAACTCTTACTAATGTTGATGCTGTTTTATATTCATTTGTGTTGTCTTGTGCAAATGACGGTGTTATATTTAAAAACAGTGTACTTAAAATGATAATTGATAACAAATTTTTCTTATTCATAAAAAACCTTCTATCTTAATTTTTGTTATATATATTTTAGCATAATTTCTTTATTTTTGGATATCTATTTTTTGTAGTATTTTATTTGATTTTATGTGTTATGATAAATTGATAAAGTGGAGAACTTTTTATGATAACTAGAATGAAAAAATTAGTAAAAGTTGTTTCTAATAAAAAAGAATTTGATGAAAATAAAATTATTGCTCAAGTTTCTACAGTAGGCATTTTGGGTAATGTTGTATTATCTGGTTTTAAATTATATGCAGGTATTGTTGGTAAATCTTGTGCAATGTTATCTGATGCTATACATTCTTTATCTGATGTATTTGCGACATTAATTGCTTTTATTGGTGTTAAAATTTCCAAAAAAGCTGCTGATAAGGCTCACCCTTATGGACATGAAAGAATTGAATGCGTTGCATCTTTGTTGTTAGGTTTAATTTTGTTTTTTACAGGTATCGGTATTGGTAAAATCGGTGTTGAAAATATTATATTTAAAAATCATGAAGTATTAGTTATACCCAAAATGCTCGCTTTGATTGCAGCAATTGTTTCTATATTAGCCAAAGAAGCAATGTTTTGGTATACAAGATATTATGCTAAATTGTTAGATTCTGCAGCATTTATGGCAGATGCTTGGCATCACCGTTCAGATGCATTTTCTTCTATAGGTTCATTGATTGGTATTGCTGGTGCTATGTTAGGATTTCCTGTTTTAGATTCTGTTGCAAGTGTTGTTATTTGTATATTTATTTTGAAAGTTTCTTATTCTATTTCAAAAGATGCTTTATCTAAAATGTTGGATACATCTTGTGGAGATGATTATGAAAAGAAACTTATTGCTTATATTGAAAAACAAGATGATGTTGTATGCGTAGATGTTTTACATACAAGAATGTTTGGTAATAAGGTTTATATTGATTTGGAAATAGAAGTCGATGGTAATAAATCATTACGTGAAGCACATAAGATAGCAGAAAATGTTCATCATAATGTTGAAACTCATTTTAAAAATATAAAACACGTTATGATTCATTTAAATCCTGCTGAGGAATAAATTGTAACGGGTATTCTTTTATTATATACTATGTTTGATAGGAGTATGAAATGGAAACAATTGGTTTAGATAAAGAAGAATTATTAGATTTATATAATACGGATTTAGAGACGTTATTAGAATTATCATCTCAATATATGTCTAAAAATATTGAGTTTTGTTCTTTGGTTAATGCGAGAAGTGGAAAGTGTTCTCAAAACTGTAAATATTGTGCTCAAAGTAGTCATTATAGAACTGATATTGAAACATATCCTTTAATAGATAAGGAAGAAGTTTTGAAGGCTGCAAAAGAAGCAAAAGAATACGGTGTTAATCATTTTGCAATCGTTACTTCTGGAAAAGATCCGGAAGAAGAAAATTTTGATAAAATTATTGAACTTATTCAAGAAATAAATAAAGTTGATGGAATTAGTAGTTGTGCATCTATTGGTATTTTGAACGAAGAAGATGCTAAAAAACTTGCAGATGCTGGATTAAAAAGATTTCATCATAATATAAATACATCTCAATCATATTATCCTGAAGTTTGTACAACTCACACTTGGGAAGATAGAGTTAATACTTGTAAATTAGTAAAAAAATATGGTATGGAATTGTGTTGTGGTGTAATTTTAGGTATGGGTGAAACTGTAGAACAACGTATTGAAATGGCTATGGAATTAGCAGAAATTCAACCTGATTCTATTCCTATAAATATTCTTATGCCAATCCCTCAGACTCCATTTGAAAATTATGGAGATAAGATTGATGAAGAAAATATTTTAAGAACTTTAGCCGTATTTAAAATTGCCAATCCGAATTCAGTACTTCGTTTTTGTGGTGGTCGTTTGAGATTATCTGAAAAAAATCAAGAATTGGCTTTGAAAACTTGTGTTGAGGGTATCTTAACGGGTAACTATTTGACAACGACTGGTAAAAGTCCTCAAGAAGATTTAAAAACTGTTGAAAAATTGGGTAAAACATTATTAAAATAACAATATCATGTTAATTCTTTAATAGTGTATATTTTACGATTATTAAAATGCTGTATTTCTTGCTATGTGTAGGTTTTACACTATTTAGTTTTGTAAAATTATTGTCATTATTGGACTTTACCCTGTTTTAAAATGGTTAAAATGTGGAACTATATTAATGTAAGGATAATGTTACTCAAGCCCCTTATAGAGTGTTACACCCCATCACCACTCTTTAATAAAAAAGGTATCTGTTTACTCCAAAAAGAGGTGACATTATGGATACCATTTGTTCTAGTTTTAATCACGAACGACTAATGATTTTGTGTGCTAATGTAGTTTTAGTTGCTTCGTTTATATTCTCACAAAATAGTTTTGTATTTGCTGACAATATAAAAATTGTCAATGGGATAGTATCTCCTCCGATATTAAATTCTCTTCAATTGGAAAGGCATTTAGATAGAATTATTACGGAAGAAGAATCAGTTTCAGAGTTTAATGCATACATATCAAGGAAATATGCAAATTGTAAAATTTATGATGTAGGAAAGGGTATAAAACATATAAAATTGGTTAGGTATTATCAAGGGAGACCTGTAAGATTAAATGTAATTGAAGCAGACTTAAATGTAAATCCTAAATTAAGAGTAGAACCAGTATTAGCCTCAACAACTCTATCAAGAAAAGCATCGATAACTGCAATGGCAAAACGAAATAATTCACTAGTAGCAGTTAACGGTGCTTTTTTCTTGCCACAAACTGGTTGTCCTTTGGGTACAATGATGGTAAATAAAAAATTATATACCGGTCCGGTTTTCAACCGTGTTGCAATGGGTATTTTTGATAATGGATTTGCAATGGATAGAGTAAAATTGAATGCTACTATTAAAAGTGGTTGGAATACTATTAAATTGGATAATATTAACCAACCAAGAATGTCTATTGCTTATACAATTGCTTACACTCCTGACTGGGGACAATTATCTCCTACTACTCCTAAAAATGGAGTTCAAATTGTTGTTAGTAATAATAATATTACAAGTATTACAAAATCACGTGTACAAATTCCAAAAGATGGTTATGTGATTGTTGGACCTGCTTCTGTATTAGGTTCATTGAAAGTTAAAGAAAAAATTTCTCTTGATATTAAGACATTGCCTGATTGGGAAAATGTAAACCATATTATTAGTGGTGGACCATATCTAGTTAAAGATGGTAAAGTATATGTTGATATTCAAGACCAAAAATTATTGGCAATTGGTGGTAGAAATCCAAGAACTGCAATAGGTTATACAAAAGACAATCATTTTATTATTGTTACAGCCGATGGTAGAGAAGGCAGTTCAATAGGTCTTACCTTAAAAGAATTAGCATATTATATGCAAAAAATTGGTTGTGTTAATGCAATGAACCTTGATGGTGGTGGTTCAACTGTTATGTATGTTAAAGGATACATAACAAACAAACCTCCTGTAAAAGGTGGTATTGCCCTATCAAATGCATTGACAATAGCAATGGATGAATAGATTACTTGCCATTAACTGTATCAATAGCAACAGATTCTATGCCGTCTAATTCTTCTAATTTGTCATAGATATATTGAATTGGTCGTTTGTTTATAATTTCAACAACAAGTGATAATTTTGTCATATCAGGATTTTCAATAAGTTTGTGCATTTTTAATGTTTCAACTGTTTTAAAATTTGAAATAACAAAATCTCTGATATTATCAACGTTATCATTATCACAATGAAGATTAATTTTTAGACGTTTAATATTTTTAGAACATCTATTAAGAACTCGTTTTTCAAATATTCTAATCAAAGTAAGAACTGCAACAGAGATGATAGATGCAGCAATTGCTAGTCCATACATTCCAGCACCACAAGCCATACCAATGCTTGCTGCCATAAATAGTGTAGCAGCAGTGGTTAAACCAAAAACTGTTGGACCGTTTCTCAAAACTGTACCAGCACCGATAAAACCAATACCTGTTACAACTTGTGCTGCAACACGTGCTGTATCTCTAATACCTGTTGGGTTGTAGTTTGGAATATCTGCGTTAACAAGTTCAGGGAAACCATATATTGAAATGATTGTAAATACGCAAGCACCTAAGCAAACTAATATATGTGTCCTTAAACCTGCATATTTGTTCGTGATTTCACGCTCAAAACCTATAATAAAGCCTAAACAAATTGCAGAAATTACTCTTAATAAAATATCTATGTTATATGCTGAAAAAATATGATTAATATGTGTCATTTTTATCTCCTATCAATTTTTATAATATCAAATCAAGTTCTAAATGTCCAAAAGTTTTGTAAAAAACTTGAATTATTTTAAAAATAGTTGTTATATGTTTTGTATGGCTAAATTAAATTCTTCAGAATTAGTTAAATATATTCCATCATTTTTTAAGATAAATTTAAAAGATGATAAAAAGGGTTTGTCTGTTTTTGAAAAATTATCAGATGTTTTATTTTTTGATTATGGATATATTTATTACTTAAATCCAGAATCTGTACAATTGAAATATTCATCTGTTAATGAAGAATTGTTGGAAACAGTTTATAAAATGTCAAAAAAAAATATGGAGTTTTTATATTCTGTAAATGGTGATATTTTAGACGAAAAATCATCAATTATAAAATCGCTTAATTTTATTGGTTGTAAATCTTTTTTATTACATAAATTGTCAGTATCAAATACTGTATTTGGAATTGTTATATTGGCATCTAAGAATGAAAATGAATATAACAAAGGAGATTTAGATGTTTTAAGAGCATGTAATTCAATTTTATCTTATGTGATAAAAGATTTAGAATTATCTAATGTTTTTAAAATTCAATTAAAAGCATTAAAAGATGGGCTTATTGAAAAAAATAATGCTTATAAAATTATAAAAGAACAAAATGAAAAAATACTTGAAGCAGATAAGGTTAAGAATGAATTTTTAGCAAATGTTTCACATGAATTAAGAACACCATTGAATGCAATATTAGGGTTTTCTGAAATTTTATCGACAGGTGCTTGTGGTGAACTTAATACTAAACAAAAAGAGTTTATTTCAGATATAAGGGTATCAGGAATTCATCTGTTGAGTATGATAAATGAAATTTTAGATTTGTCTAAAATTGAGGCAAAGGCAGTGAAATTAGTCCGTTCAACGTTTAATATAAAACGAGCATTGATAGAGGTTGCAAATATATTACATCCATTGGCAACAAAGAAAAATATTAGAATTATTGTTGATTGTGAGGAAGATTTCGAGGTTTATGCAGATTATCAAAAAATTCAACAGATTTTGTATAATTTGGTAAATAATGCAATAAAATATAGTCCGGAAAATGATGAAGTCGAAATTATTGCTGAAAAATCAAAAAAAATGTTTCGTTTAAAAGTACATGATAATGGAATAGGTATTGATAAAAAATATCATGGTAAAATTTTTGCAAAATTTGTTCAATTAGATAGTGCTTATACGAAGAAAGAAAGTTCTACAGGTTTAGGTTTGACTATAACAAAGGAATTAACAGAATTGCACGGTGGAAAAATATCTATTGTTAGTGAAGTAAATAATGGTTCAACTTTCATTGTTGAAATTCCGTTAATTCAAGAAGATAAATAAAAAAGAACTCTATTTTAAAGAGTTCTTTTTTTAGGATATATAACACGACTAGAGAAATTAAGCGATGTATTGTAATTCTTCTTCGTGGTCTTGTTTGCCTCTACCTGCTAATGCAATTGTTAACCATCTGTTGTTGTAGATTTCTTTTGCAAGTTTTACTGTGTTAGCTGAATGTTTGCGACCACCTTTAGAAGCATTTTTTCTGCTTTTTGCTAATTTATAATCATCATTTGCTTTGTTATATTTATCTTCAGCAGCTTTTAATTCATTTTTAGCAGTTACATCATCAGGATTTTTTCTTAAGTTTTCTTTTGCTGTTTCTAATTCTTTAGCGGCTTCTGTTTTTGCTTTTGATGCTTTGTCTGCTTTCTTTGAATTACTATTTTGAGTTCTTTTATTAGTTTTGAATTCACCACTGTTTACTCTATCATCAAATACTTGTTTAGCACCGTCATATTTTGCTTTTGCTTCTTTGTATGCTTGGATATCTGCTTTAGTTGATTTTGGTTCAGTTGCTTTTGCTTTTGCTGTGTTCATATCTTTTTTCAAGTTTTGAACTGCTTCATAAACTGTTTCATAATTGTCACCAGTTTTAACTGCATCAACACCTTCATTGTATGATTTCTTTTGTGCTTTTAAGTTTGTTTTTTCTTTACCTTTAGTCTTACTGATTTTTTCATCATATCTAGCATTTGCTTTTTCAGTATTTTTTGTTGCATTATTTAAGTTTTTAAAATTATCTTCAACTGTTGCTTTAAGATTTCTTGCTTTTGTTGTTACAGTTTCTCCTAATGAAGAACCTTTTGTTTTTAAACCAGAGGCAACTTCTTTAAAACCATCAATTTTGTAATCTCTATAAATATCTTTACCAAATTTGCTTACTGCTTTGATACCTTTACTACCAACAGTTCTAATATCGTGGATAGGTTTTGCACCTGCTGCTTTAGCACCAGCGCAAGCAAAGATACCTTCGGTAGTTGCGGAACCAACGTTTTCCCAAGCATTGTTAATTTCTTCTTCGCTTTCAGCATTGTATAAATTGATACCTGCTTCAACACCGTGTTTTGCTGCGATTGCTAATGCACCATAAGCGATTACTGTACCAGCACCTGGAATTAAGATTGATGCTGCTGCAATTGCTACACCGAAACCAATTGTTTTTAATATTTGACCTGCTGAAGGGTTACCATTTTCATCGCAAACCATACCTTTGAAGAAATTACCAACACCTTTGATGAAACTGCCAAATCTGCTGATTTTCTTTTCATCACGTTTTTTAGCAACTTTTTTGTCATCTTTTTTATCTTCTGCTTCTTCTGTTTTGTTGCCAGAAATGCTTGAAGTTAATTCTTCATTTTCTGCTTCGCTTACTTTTGAATCGTATTTTGCTGGCTCCCATTTCTTCATATATGTATTATCTAAATTGTATGAATACGCATCTTGATACTTAACATTAATCTTACTCATATTAAAATCCCCTAAATAATTCCCCGTATTTATATAAAGATTATTTGAGTATGATAATTGACTTTTTTTATTGCTTATTTAACATTTCGTTACATTGCTAAAATGCATGTCACCATTGAGTTCGACATG
>SAMEA3663118__coassemble_158_pt1 | contig 29970 bp, 24 predicted proteins | sample SAMEA3663118__metabat2_high_PE_014 | metagenome-assembled genome bin SAMEA3663118 (sample SAMEA3663118) | pig gut metagenome | biome: pig gut; feature: pig-associated habitat; material: faeces | place: Denmark | collected 2012
CGCATTTAAAATGCTATTATGTCTTACCTTTTAATTATAATATATGTGTTATATGTTTTTCATTATGTAAATTTTTCTTAATTTTTACTTATAATGCAATGAAAAATTTAAACAAAAAAATATTTTTGTGAGCATTTTGTGAGCATAAGTAGGTGTAAAGACACACTCCAGATGATTATTTGTAACAGGGTAGTTGATTATTCTACAATCGTAAACTGAATTTATTTGTGTTGATATGTAAAACTTTTGATGCTATAATTTGTCGGACATTTTTATACAAATGTAGTTGAAAGTTCTGCCGAAACTTGCCCGATATATTTAGGTTTGAGTGGCTTCCCTGTTCATGAGAGACAAAAGTAATTTAATGTCCGAAAAGTCCACTTTCAATCCCCGTTTTGTCCACATTCGTGCTTGTGCAATTTGCCTGTAATATAAATATAATGGCGATTTTACCCATTGATCCAAACCGGACATTTCAATTACCTTTTTTAATTACTTCCCCTTAAAGCCGGAACTGTTTACAATCCAATAAAAACGATAACTTTCCCGATTTTAGTGGGAAACAACTTCCCTCTCGTTTCAATTACTTTTTATAAAATTTCAATACTTTCTGTCATTTACATCAGACTAAACTGAAACCCTTAACAGGGAAGATTTTGCGAGAGATTTTGGGGTAATTTTCAATATTTTGGTTTTAGAATGAAAAATTAGTGCGCAGGTAATCGAAAATTAAAAAAATATGTAATTGAAACCTCTTAAATTTTAGATAAATTCAGACACAAAACAATACATTTCCCCCTAAATGAGTTCCAATTTGAGAACATTCAGTCTAACATCGAATAGCTCAAAGGAGAATTCTATGGAAAACAGCATTTTAAATAACATACAGACCGAAAATACTTGGATTGATGTTGAAACATTAGCAAAATTAAAAGGTGTTACAAAAAGAGCCGTCAGGATATCAATTAATAAATATGAATACCGAACAGAAAATACTCGTGGCGGAAAATCATATAAAATTAAATTAAGCAGTCTTGAAGAAGAATTACAGATTAAATATATTCAGGAATATTACAATGATTTTAAATCAGATGGCAATGAGATTATTGAATTAAATAATTTAAAAGTAAAACAGGAAAAAATAATATCCGAAGAACAGAAAAAGCAAGCTCTCGCAAAATATGACATAATTAATAATTGGCTTGGTTTTAGAAACAATTTTAAATCTAATAAAAAGAAAAATAAATTAGATCCGATTTATAAAAATAAAAGAGCGGATCAACAATTTATAACATTATATAATACAGGAACTCTGTATCCTGAACTATATAATATAACAGGTAAAATATCGGTTGGTTCTCTTTATAGATGGCGCAAATTATTAGGTTACAATGGCGATTGGACTTGTTTAGTAGGTCAATATAAATACTCTACCCGAAAAGAATACCGCACAACCTTAAATGAAGAACAGATAAAAATATTTATACAGATATTATTATCCCCAAGCGCATTTTCAATCGGGAAATCCATAACATTAACAAAACATATATTAAAAGAACGAGGATACGAAATTCTTCCCAAAGATGTAACATTTAGAAGATACGCAGAATGGTTCAGGGATAATAACTTTGACAAATGGACACTCGCACGACATGGAGAAAAAGCATTAAAGGATAAAGTTGCGCCATATATCGTAAGAAACGCAAAATTATTAAAGCCGGCACAAGTTTTAATTGCCGATGGTCATGACCTCAACTTCCAAGTAATAAACCCGTTTACAGGAAAACCCTGCCGAGCGACTTTAATCGGTTTTTTAGATTGGAAATCGGAGGCACTTGTCGGATATGACATTATGCTTGAAGAATGTACACAAAATATAGCCTCTGCCCTGCGTAATGCAATATTAAACTTAGATCACATTCCGCAGTTTGTTTATCAGGATAATGGCAGAGCCTTCAAAAGTAAGTTCTTTAACGGAGATAAAAAGTTTGAGGAACTTGGTTTTACAGGAGTTTACAAAAGGCTTGGAATAGAGCCTGTTTATGCCACTCCATATAACGCTCGTGCTAAAGTCATTGAGCGTTTCTTTTTAGAATTTCAGGAAGAATTTGAAAAATTAGTTCCAAGTTATATAGGTACATCAATAGAAAATAAGCCGGCGCATTTAATGAGGAATGAAAAATTACACAAACAAATCTATGAAAAATATGGTTTCACCCCGACAATAGAACAGACTCGGATGATGATAGATAAATGGCTTGAGATGTATCATTCAAAACCCTGTCCTAACGATAAAACGAAAACTATTAAAGAGGTTTTAAATGAAGTTGAAAAACAAAATATTGATGAAAATATGCTTGATGATTTGATGATGGCGCAGGAGCTGAAATCAATCGGGAGAAACGGAATAAGGTTCTTAAAAGCAGATTATTTTGACGAAGCACTATATGGAATCAGAGAAAAAACAGTTATCAAATATAGCTTATTCGACCTTTCATATATTAAAGTTTATACCCTCAAAGGAGAATTTATTTGTAAAGCATATCGAGTAACGGAAACCCATCCGCTTGCGCATCAAATGGGCGATATTAACGATATTGAAGATTACAAATACAAAATTGAAAAACAGCAGAAACTGCGCAAGAAAACTATAAAAGCAGTTAAAGAGCAATTTAATCTTGAGGATATGGATTATTTAGAAAAAGAATTAATGCAAAATATTCGCATCTCAAAACCTGAACCTGTTAAAGAAATTACTGTTAAACCTGAACCTGTAACTGAACAGAATTTCAAACCAAAAATAAAAACATCAATTGTAGCAAGACCTATTTTCAAAAATGCATACGAACGTTATGAATGGCATATGCAAAACGGGTGTTTATATCCGGAAGACAGAGAATGGCTTGCAAAATATATTAAGTCAGATGAATATCAGGAAATTTATAAATAGAAAGGAGTAAAAATGAAAAAAGTCTTTGTAAAAACAAACAATGTAAAACGCTTTATTACAATGATGAACAACCTGCAAAATCGAGCGGAAGGAGTTCCGGGGATGGCTCTTGTTTATGGTGAACCGGGGTTGGGTAAAACTCAAACCATAAATTGGTGGGCATTCAAAAATAATGCAATATTAGTAAGATGTACTCAGCTAATGTCAGCAAGATGGCTACTATCAGAAATACTTGAAGAGATGGGAGAAATATACGGTTATAAAATTTCAGACTGCTTCAAACTTGTAGTCAGAAATCTATTGGTAAATCCCCAAATAATAATTATTGATGAAGTTGATTATTTAGCAGTAGATTCAAGAGCTGTTGAAACATTAAGGGATATTCATGACAAAACAAATGTCCCCATTGTTTTGGTTGGAATGATTAATGCTAAATCAAGATTGAAAAAATTTAACCACTTATATGACAGATTATCTGAAATAGTAAAATTTGAAAAATTTTCAAAAGCGGATATTAAAACAATTGTTCAGGAATTATCCGAAGTTGAAATGACCGATTGCGCAATAAGGTATATTTATACGAATCTAAACAGGTTCCGACAAATTGTAAAAGTAATAAATAAAGCTGAAATAATAGCAAAAGCAAACGGATTAAATTCTATTGACGAAATACTTATAAAGGAGGCAATTGCAAATGAAACAGAAAATATTGAAACTAATCAAGAAGCTTGAGAAATTTAAGTTAGAGGATATCGTTGCTCTGACGGAATTAAATGAAAAAACTGTAAATAATTACATTAATGATTTTTTATCCGAAAATAAAATATGCAAGATATCAAAAAATGAATATGCTTTTTTACCTGAAATTATTAACAAACAAGAGATAAAAGGCGAAAGAAAAAAAGGCTTATATAAAAAGCCAATATATCAAATCGACTTAAGAAAAGAAAAACTTGAAGACATAAACCCTGAAGAATTATTCCCTAAAAAAGAAGAAGTTAAATTCTTTAATAACGCAAAAGACTATGATAAAAGAAATATCGTAAAAGTATTAACAATATTTAAACTCGCTGGAAATTTAAGAGGAGATAGTTTAAGAAAATTTTTAATTGAATTATCGGAAAAACATCCTGAATACAAAATGTCGTATTCAACTTTTGTTAGATATTATAGACTATATTTTACACAAGGTATTAGGGGATTATGTTTAAAATATGCAAATTATGCAAATGTAAAAACAGCAGTTCATCCTGAAATGTATGAAGTATTTAAAAAGTACTATTTATCAACAAAAAAATACTCTATAGCCACCGCATATAAAATTGTTTGTAAAAATTTCCCAGATTTGGATATTCCAAGCGATAAAGCATTTTATAGGCTTTTATTAAAAGAATATAAACCCGAACATATTAAGCAATTAAGAGAAGCACCTATTAATTTGCCTGAATTATCATATAATTTCAAAAAGAAAAAAGATGATAAAAAATTATTTGAAAAATTTATCGATGCCGCAAATTATCACTATGATTTATTAGATAAAAAGAATACGGAAGTTGCAATTTGTCAAAAAGGATACATTAAAAACCATTTAATCCCCTATTTTGAAGGATATAAATTTAGAGATATTACACAAGATGTTGTAATAAATTACGAAAGTAAAATGGTTGCATTAGGGTATTCAATGGCAAGTATCCGCAGATTTTTATCCGTATTCAGTATCATATTTTCAAAATATTCCGAATGTGCGGAAGATTTAAAGTTTGTAGCAGATAATACCCCGATTCCATCTCTTGAAATAAGCTACTATACCGATAAGGAAATAAAAGAAATAATAGAAAATAAAAAGCCTGAATTATGGATATTATGTTTAGGAATAACTCCGGCAGAACTATCCGCATTAAGATACGAGGATATAGATAAAAATAACAGGACTGTTTTTATACAAAGAGCAGTATTTCAGGGAGTTGAACAACCGCACAGAGCAAAATACCGCAAGCGCCATCTAATAATGCCTTCAATAATATTTAAAGATATTGTTTTCAAAAAGAAAGGATTAATTTTTAAAGATATAAAAATTGAAAATTATGACAAACTTATAAACACGCATATTCACTTATTATTAGAGAAAAATGTTCAAATAAATATCATCAGTAAAAATCTTGGGTTTCATAATATAAAAGATTTTGCATCAAGGTATAATTTCTTGCTTCCGCAAAAATTAGACGATAATTTTGAAATTTTGCAAAATTAAATTCTGCAAATACACTTATAATAACTGTTTAGGTTCAGGTCATTTTATAGCACCAACCTCAGATTTTGTTTCAGCTCCCACTTGCCAAATTCTCTTGCGACTGCAAGTAGAAATATACAAATAACTTATATTACCTTATTCTTGGACAACTGTAGTTCCACACAAAAGAAAAGGAGAATTGTTATGAACAAACAAATTGAAGAAAGGAAAAAATTATTTGAGGATGCTTGGAAAGTCAGGACTGATTTTGAAAAAGAAGATTTCAAATTGCGCCAAAGGGCAGAACAAGCAAAAAAGGATATTATTAAACTGCAAGAAGAAACCGAAAAATTAAAAGAAAAAAGACCAGCACTGTTGGCAGACAATAAAGATGTAAAAAAGCTGAATAAAAGGCTAAAAGATATTGAAGAAGAAATTGAAATTAATAATGATCTGATAACGGGAATAACTGCAAAAAGAGAAAAACGTAATCAGGATGTAAGAAATATCAGATACCACGTTAATCAAGCCTATAAAACATATATTAATGAAATTCTTGCGACATTAAAAGATAAATACATGAAACTGGCTCCTGAGTTTGCAGATTTATTAACGGATATTATTGCACTTGAAGCAATGAGAAACGGAGATAGAGATTATCCTTGTTCGTTCCATTATGACGATATTATGAAACTGCCGAATTTAGATGACGAAAAACATCCGTTCTTTACCTATAATTACTACGGCATTCACATCGATAATTACAAACGTATGGAAGAAAAATACAACATACCCCAATTTGAACAATATTAGTTCTTCTTTTCCCCTGTTTAAATTCGTTTTAAGCGGGGGAAATTTTTCCTGCAAGAATTTAATCATAATTGATTATAAAAATTAAAATTAAAAGGAGTTAAAAAGGTTTTAAACAATTTTTAACTCTCTTTTATATTCGCTTTTTCATTATCAATAAAAAATGCATTTAATAAATCTGCGTTATTTCGTAAATTTTTAACAACCGGAGCAAGGTTATAGCATTCTTCTATCTCCGGTTGATTACCGACAAAATAATCAACAACTACGGCAATATTATATACATCTTCCGCCCACTTACTTATTTGCTTAAATTCTTTTTCACTAATATTGTATCCGCTTACTTCTTTCATAAATCCTCCTTATATCAGAAAACACATTAGCTCCAAAGATGACAAAAAGCATTCAAATGTTTACATAGCAACACATTCGGTTGATTTCCTATTTATTGTAATCGATTAATGTTAATGACCGAAAGGAGCACAATATGGTTGAAAAAGATTATCAATTGTACGGGACAAAGGTTTTGAATTTAAAAACTCAAGAAATCGGTTTGCTGATTTGCATTTGGCAAAACAAATTTGCCGATAAAACAGTAGATTTTGCCACCTGTGTTGATAAGGCCGGCAAGCGATACAACATTGAACTTGATAATATAAGAGGGTTTGAAGATGATTTTGAAAAATAAAAGAACCCGAGAAACTTTGAATATTACATTACCGGAATTTAAAATCCGCTTTGCAAAAGAGATTAAAAGGGCATTTGAAAGTTATAAGCGGACAGAATTGGCAAAGCCATATTTCAAAATAAAAAATGTTGAAGAATCTGATTTTTATTTTGACCTGCAATGGAACTTCAATCACCATGCCTGCTCTGATTGGTATATCGATTCTACTTAAAACTATCGAAAAGAAACAAAGTAAAGAAATTTTAATGAGGTGCATTTTGCACGTTTTGATGTTAATATAAACAAGGAGAAGGACTAGAAGGATGAAAGCGTTATCATTATTTGCCAACATTGGTGTGGCAGAAGCTTATTTAAAAGAAATAGGTGTTGATGTAAAAGTTGCTAACGAATTAGTTAAAAGAAGAGCAGACTTATATTCTGCTATATATCCTGATACCAAAATGATTTGTGGAGATATTACAGATAAAAATATCTTTAATAAAATCTTAGAAGAATCTTTAAAAAATGGAATTGAAGTCATAATGGCAACACCGCCATGTCAAGGGATGAGTACTGCTGGACAACAACTTAAAGGGGACAAAAGAAACGAATTAATAATTCCAGTATTAGAAATGGTAAAAAAAATAAAACCAAAATATGTTTTTATTGAAAATGTACCAATGTTTTTGAAAACTGAAATTGACTATAATAATAGTAAAATTTTAATTCCTGATTTAATTAAAAAAGTTTTAGGAAAAGATTATAATATTGAAATTTCAGTTATAGATACAAAAGACTATGAAGTACCACAGATGAGGGAACGTGCGATCATTCTTCTGTCATCAAAATCAGTTAAAACCATTTGGCACTTACCACCTAAGTCTGATAAAGTCGTAACATTGAAAGATGCTATTGGAAACTTACCCGAAGTAGATCCTTTCATTAAGGATATTTCTAAAGAAGAATTACTAGAAATGTTCCCTGATTTTGAAAAAAAGAAAAAACAGGCTTTGAAAATTTCAAAATGGAATAATCCACCTCATCATATAAAAAGACAGGTGGAAGTAATGCGATACACTCCGAGTGGATGTTCAGCTTTTGCTAATAAAAAACACAAACCTGTTAAAGAAGATGGAACATTTGTTAAAGGATATTTTAATACATATAAAAGACAAAATTGGGATACTCCTGCATACACTGTTACAATGGATAATAGGAAGATTTCTTCTCAAAATAATGTTCATCCCGGAAGATTTATTGGGAAAAGTGCTGATGGATATGATTTATATTCCGATCCAAGAGCATTAACATTATATGAATTAATGATAGTTTCATCTTTACCTGCAAACTGGAACATACCTTCAAATACCCCGGAAGCATTTCTCCGTTCAACTATAGGAGAAGGAATCCCTCCACTGTTTGTAAAAAAATTATTCAATAATTTAAAGAGGGAAGCATGTCTAAAATAAAAGGAGTATCGTTATTTGCCAATGTCGGAATAGCAGAAGCTCTTTTTAAAGATATTGGGGTTGATATAAAATTAGCAAATGAAATTGATGAAAAACGAGCTCAATTTTATCAAGAAGTTTATCCTGATACAGAAATGATATGTGGGGATATTACAGATGATGACTTACGAAATCAAATTATAGAAAAAGCAAAGAAGTACGGATGTAATTTTGTTATTGCAACACCTCCTTGTCAGGGAATGAGTGTTGCCGGTAATAGATATGAATTTGATGAACGGAATCAATTAATATACTACGCAATAGATGTAATAAAGAAATTAAAACCGGATTTTGTATTTTTAGAAAATGTGCCAAGACAATTGCAAACAAAAATAATTGCAGATGGTGTAAAAATTTCAATACCTGATTATATCAAAAAGGAACTATCTTCAGAATATAACTTTAATAAAGAAACTCTCGTTAGAGCAATGGATCATGGAGTTCCACAAATGAGAGAAAGAAATATATTCTTGTTAGTAAAAAAAGATAAAAATATTACTTGGGAATTCCCTGCCAAGAAACCAATTATAACTTTACAAGAGGCAATTGGTTCACTCCCCTCTTTAGATCCTTTATTAAGAGAAGGTTTAGACTTTACTTTAGAAAAATTTCCTGACTATGAGAAAAAATTAAAAGCTGCAAAAAAGATTTCAAAATGGCATTATCCGCCGTTACATTCTTGGAAGCAAGTTGAATGGATGATACATACTCCATCTGGCACAACTGCATTTAATAATAAAGTGTATTACCCTCAAAAAGAAAATGGTGTAAGAATAGTTGGACATCATAATCATTATAGGAGAATGGCTTGGGCTAAACCTTCCAGAACAATAACGCAGAATAATGGTGTAATATCCTCTCTTTGTTGCGTACACCCAGGCAGACCTTATGAAAAAAATGGTGAAACTTTATATTCAGACCCTCGTGTTTTGACGATATACGAATTGTTAATAGTATCAAGCTTGCCTTTAGATTGGAATATCCCAGCTTGGGCAAATGAATCATTTATAAGAAAAGTAATTGGTGAAGGTATTCCTTCAAATTTAGCAAAAGAAATAATGTTGGAATTATTAAAAAAGATTTAGTAATACTTATTCAATAAATCATCCAATGTTATATTTATTCCAAGATTTTTAAGTTCTTCTTGCTTTGCAGGGTTATATATTTTTGATAATAATTCTCTCTTATATTCTTTATTTGCGTGGTGTATTGCCTTGTGGCAAAGAGGACAAAGAGTCGCTATATTTTCAATTCTATCTATGTTTATTTCAAAATCTTTTTGAGCACACATAGGTATAATATGGTGTCCTTCAACATAGTTTGTATCACTTGTGCTAATAAATGTTGGATGATTTGGATCGACAATACAACTATAATTATTTAACTTGCAGGCAGTTTTAATTATACGTGCATCTGTTTTATATTTTCTACCATTTCTTGTGTTTATACTTTCGGGGTTACGATTATTTAAATTGTTTAATGTTGATGAACCTAATTCCAATACACTTGCTTGTTTTATTTTTTCACCGTGATACTCTTCAACATTATCTAACAAAGTTTCAAAAGCTTCTATTTCATCGTTGTTGATTGAAAATTCTTCAACCACTATTTGTTTATCTGTATTATAGATATTTAATTTATTAAGTCGTTCTTCATAAGCATTTTTAACATATTTTGAAATTGTAATCCGAGTATTTTGACCGACACGTTCTTCATTCAGGAAACCCCATCTTACGAGTACCATTAAGGGTTTTGCGTCTTGATATTTATTTGCCTCTTCTGATATCGTTAAGGAACTATTAGCATTTCGACATCTTATAATTTCTTTTATAGTTTCAGCATATTCTTTACTTTCATCAGCTAAACTGTATAATAAAAACGCAAATTCTTTATAGGTAATATATTCTAAATCAAGAATTGCTCTTATGCATAATATTGGTGGCTCAATATCGGAATCGCTTTCTGGACAACCGTAGTTATCACGACCGAACTTTATTGTTTCTAATGACTGCAAAAGCAATTCCTGCATTTTTTCTTTATCATTATTTAGTAGAGATAAATAGAATTCTCTGCCAAGTGCAGTAATTTTTCTTAAAGAACGAGGGTTATTAATATCTTGCCATATAGTCATACCGAAATAAGAGGTAATTTGAGCTTTTTTGGTATATGAAGAAGAGTATTGATCCGCCCCAATAATATCTTTTAAACGTGCTTTATAAATATCATTTGAAAGCCAGTCGTTTTCTTCATAGTAAATTTTAAGAACTGCCTCTATTTCTTCCAATAAAGCACTATTCTTTGGCATAACTACTTTAGACATAACTACCTCACATTTCCCCGAACTCCTAAATTATACTACAAATATAAATTCGGAAAAATGATATTAATCTTTTATATAAGTTCAACTTTCTTTTAAACCTTTTCTTATAGTCCTATAGATATAGTTCTCAGATAAATCACACATTTTTGCTAATTTTATGCGAGATTGTTTTGTCCCGTCATAAACATCTTTAATATAAGCAATTTTTGCAGGTAATGTTGCATTTTTAGGAACAGAAATTAATATTCCCGGAAGTTCGCACATAAGTGCTATTGTTGCATCCAATCCTATAACAGTTGCAACAATATTTAAATCTTCATTAGGCAGATTTTCCATTGTTATGTATTTAATCCAAGGTTTATCCATATTTATAGTGCTTGTTTTGCTAAACTCTCTTCCGCTCTTCTCTTTTGTGCTTCTGTTAAATACAACATCCGCTGTGGTTTTGGTGCAGGAGCAACGTATTTAAATTTAGAAGATACCTTTGCAGTATTTTCTTGTTTTATAACTTTATCCATTTTGGTATTGGTTAATTGTGAAATCTTCGGAGTATTATTGAATTCGACCTTATTCAAACTACTCTTCAAATTGGCAACAATTTCTTCATTAGTGGGGTTATATTTAGTTGAAATCATTGCCTTAATAAGTTTCTTTTCTTTATTTTTAAGCGCAATCGCATTTTTATAAGCTTCTTTTTCAATATTTGTTTTTGCAAGGAATGATACAGAGTGATATACGTTTGCCTTGCCAAGATATTCTTCGGTTAATGCATCAAACACCCAAGCTTCCTGATATGCTTTTATATCTCTGCGAATAAATACTTTACGACCTTTTTCGCATATCATCCATTCTCCCCAATAAGTTAATTGCAGTTGTGAATCATAAATTCCGTTTCTGCCGATTGTCATAGTTTTTGACGTGCGCATACAGAATAATCTGAGAGCATCTTTGCTAATAACCTTTTTGGTTTTGTATTCTTCTGACCATAATTCATCAGGACATTTGCCCTGCAAAACTTTCCCTTTGGAAGGCTTTTTATTCAAATAGTTTTCAATAAAATCATCAAATAAAAGTTTAAAATCATCAAAATTCATTATCTTGCCGGATTTTATTTCATTCTTTAACTTTTCAGGTCTTTCTGTAATCTTTCCACCTCTGTAACCAACAAAACCCTTTGAAAGAAACGACTTAATTTTCAAGAAGTCCCTTTCTACAGGTTTTGTTTGTGCATTATATGGGATAGCATAATGAACATTTATTCCCATATTTACAAGCAGAGCATTTTCTTTTTGGGTGTTATGTTTAACCTGAATTTTTCTTCCGCCTGCAAAATCTCTGCAACGATAATCTTTACCGTTATCTATATACACGTCATCAGGTAATCCGAATTTTTCAGCGCCATAATAAAAAGCTTGAAAAATATGGTCGGAATTTGGAGCTTCTGCGTGCAAAAACCAACCTAACCATTTTGAGGTTTTTACATCTCGGAATACGGTTACCCAAGGGAAGCAAGTCGTATTATTATGTTTAACTGCAACGTCAATTTGAGCGTGATCCGAAACCCAACAACTTCCTGCAAGGATATTTGAATAATCTCTCGGAATAAATGTTGCAAATTTTTTATTCCAAGCAGAATTTCCAAACCTTGCATAATATATTGCCTGTTTTGATACTCTTGATTTAAGCATTCTGTCAAAAGTTCTTGCTGAAGGAAATTCAACGGGACTGATATTGTCTTTTGATTTAGCATACCCCAATGTTACTTGCCAACAAAAATTAACAGAAGGAGCACCTTCTCGCAAATATAAACTTTTATAATATTCATAATAATCACTGTTTACTTGTATTTTGTTACTGTATTTACCTCGGTGCGACAGTAATCCTGCAACACCATATTCTTCATACTTTGCTCTTGCTTTGTATATTGATTGAACACTGGTGGGATTATCAGGAAAATCTTTATTCCAATTTTTAACAAACACTTCAAGAGCATTGCGCTTCATTCCTTTTGTTAAAGATAACAATTCCAAATATTTATCTGCCTGTTTTTTAGACCATTCGGGAGCATTTGTATAATATTCAGATGAACTGCAAATATCTGTATTATTTAATTTTGACAGTTTCTTTTGATATTTTAGTAGATCTTTTTCAGGAAGAGAGCTTAAATCAATCTCATATTTTTTGAATTTGCCGGATTGATTAAACCTGCAAATATATTTTTTCGCAACACAATTTCTGCGCAGAGTTTCTTCTTTGCACCCTAAAATAACTGCAAGTTTTTTAAGCTCTATCCACTCGGGATTACACATTTTTCTCCTTAAAGTCTTGTTTATAAATATTTTAGGGAATATGAAAATTAAATAAAAGTACCCCAAAATAAGTTATGAATAAATATTCCACCCATAAAAACCTTAAAATGAATGATAACTAAAAAGTTACTCTTAAAAATAGGAATATACTTACCAGAACAAAACTTAACAATTAACATAAAAAGTTATCAGAGATTATTGAACATTTTGACAGTAAATATTAAACAAATTATCAGACAGTTTTGAAGTTTTTATCAGTAAGTATTGAACAAATTATCAGACAGTTTTGAACAATTTCCGACTTAATGACTCACAAAATTGAACATGTCTCATTTTATGTCAAAGTTGTCTAATTATAACTGTCTCTGTAAAGAGGCAAAAGAGGACAAAAAAATAAAGGGTTTGAAACCCTTTAAAATTCGGAAAAGGTGGGATTCGAACCCACGGTGCAGATTGCTCCACACAACACCTTAGCAGGGTGCCGCCTTAAGCCTACTCGGCCACTTTTCCAAGGCAAATTCCTTATGTTGTATATAATATCATAAAGATAAAAATTTATAAAGTATTTTTTATAAAATAAAAGCGAACCGAAGTTCGCTTAAATAACTCTCATTCATCTTACTAAATCGATAGACCGTGATAATTATTGATACACTACTTAACGGCTACTAACTTTTGTTGAACTCCTGCTTCTGCATTCATTCTTCTTGCATTTGCCATTGCTGAGGAACGGCGTTTCTTTGCTCCTCTAAGTATGTATTCTACGCCACTGAAGGTATTACATGTTGGAATTTCAACTTTCTTTAACATAGGTTGTCCTTTCTATTGCTTCCGTGACATGTATATCGGCATTTTTCAGAAAAACTTTAGATTTTTAAAAACATATTTTACAAAATTTAACATATTTGTAACAATCAATAAAAGGTACTATTCCACTACTTTATCACACCCAATTACATAATATAGAAAAAATAAGCAATAAAAAAGACTATATAAAATATAGTCTTAAATCATAGGAAAATCATATAAAGGTTAATTAAATTTTTCTTCTATCTCTAAGTGCTAATTGGTTTCTATAAAATGAACTGTTAGAGATTCTATCTTGTATATAGTCATGAGAAACTGTTGAACTATGTTCAAGATTTGCTAGACTGTTCAATCTTTGAGTTAACGCAGTTTGAGCATATTGTACATTATGTTTCTTTAATACTGACCAATATTGTGCTTCTTTTCTAGTAGCAGTTGTTTCTTCTTCAAGGGTTGCAACTTTTCCTTTGTGGCAACTTTCGTGTGCGATTAAACATGCGATTTGTTCTGTTGGTGCGTTTTGAAATTTTGTATTGATTAGGATATATCTGTTTCCCCATACATCTGTTGTGTTTATTGCAAAATGATTTTTGTAATCGTATGAGATTTGTGACAAATCATAAAATTTAATTTTTACTGAATTTTCTTGAAGATTATCAAATATTTCTTTTGCTCCAACGTCATCCAATAATGTTAATGCGGATCTGATTTGTACGTCTTCACTAAAATATTTTACATTTATTGCTGATACTTTTGATGCACATAGCACAAATAAACATGCTAAAAGCACTGCTACTCTCTTTAACATAACACACATTCCCTACAATATTTTTTATCTAATTCCTTATGCCTTTTATAACGACACATGTTTTGAAAACTTTAATCAATTTATTGATTTTTTATAAAATACTCATTTAGTAGTATATGTATTCTAGGTATAGCAAGGCTTTTAGACTTTGTAACAAAATGTAAATATAAATAAAACAAAAAAGGCAATTTTTAAACACAGATATACTTTATATATACATAAGAGATAATTAAAATCTCAAAGAGAAATTAGGATAATTTAGAATAGAGGAAATAGGATATGGCATTCGGTGATTTAACAACAAGAAGCAAAATTGATTTTACACAATCAAAAGATTTTGGTTTAAATGCAATCAACAAAAATTTTGGTAAGTTTACTTTTAACAAAGCAGCAGAAACTGTTCCAATGACTAACCCAATTAATGAAGAACCAATTGGTGTTTTAAACAAAGATGAGGAAGGTCATATTAACGGTTTAGGTTAATATTTAAACTGCTTTTAATTTATTTATAGAAAGATTAAACGCTCGATTATTCGAGGGTGAAGTGGTAATGTGCAAACAAGATTATCTATTCTATTCTAATTATCAAAATTTTAGAGCCGAAAGGCTCTTTTTTTTATTTTTTTTGAACATTTTTTGTTAACATCTAAGATTATTTAATACGTTTCAATGATGATATAAAGTTGTTCTTTTCAATATCACCTTCAACTTTAGTTAAGAATATTTGGCAATCTTTATCATTCGCATCAATTGATGGCAATTCTGATAATTCAGATGCATAATAATTAGAGTCATTTCTAGCACCTAATGATACTCTGGATGCGATAGAACTCAAAGAAATGTTTCTCAATACACCATAAACACCTTTTTTCTTGTTCGTTAGACGTGTATAAATTCTAAGCGATGCATCACGGCTATCTAAGTCAAAACGTCCTGCTATATATGCACTCAATTGAGGTGCAAATGATTTTATTTTAATATGTTCAATTACGTTATTACTTATTTCTAATGAACCTTCAATCTTATTGAATTTACCATCAGGTACGTTAATTATATCCCATATAGTTGTTGGACTAATCATTGCTAGTGGATTTCTAAATATTGATGCAAATTTAAGTACATATTCAATCAAACCAATTTTACCGATAGTTCCGTTTTGAACTAAAAATTTGATATGACCATTCAATTTTAAAGATTCATCTGTATTAAGTCTGATTATACCACTTGCTTTACCTGAAATTTCTTTTTCTAAGTTTAACAAAGAAGTAGCGATTATATCAGAGTTTACATCTTTTACTCCTAGCAAGATATCATATTTATGATTTTTTAAATCGCATCTGGCATGGCAAGATGAATGTCCTTCGGCAAAATCAAATTTGTTAGAATCAAGTTTTAACAAACTTTTTTCATCTAATGATAAGTTTGCGTGTAAATTACCAAAGTTAATTAGTTTATAAGAACCTTTTGCAAGATTGAAAGCACATTTTTTAATTATTAAATTTGCCAAATCAAATGTTGGTGTATCACTATCTTCCGACACAACATCATCTGCTTTCGTCTGAATCTGTTCAGTACCTTGTTGATTAAAAGATTTAAGCATCTTATCAATATTCATATTATCAATAGTTAGATTGATATCATTAATAATAATAGGGAATGCGATATTGTTAACAAAATTACCAGTAAGGTGATATTTTGTTCTTCTATACCTACCAGAAGATTTTACATTAATTGTATTAAAATCTGTTTCTAATCTGCCAGATTCTATATATAGTCTTTGAGATGGTACTCTAATTTTTGATAAATCTAAACTACCAAACAGTTTTACACCTTTTGGTCCGTCAATGGCTTTTAATCTTCCTAAAATTGTACCTCGTTTGAAGAAATCCTGTCTAATAATCATATTAAGGAATTCACTTGGCATTGGTTCTTTTATATCAAAACCCATTTCTCTAACATCAATACCTTTTGAAAAATCAATAATACCATTTAGACTAAGAATTCTTCTCTTTGTATATTGTGCAATTCCTGGAACTGTTACAAAATATTCCATGCTATTCAAATAAAGTTTTGAACCAATAAACTTCATTTTAGAGACAAGAACTCTTTCAACTTTATATTTACCAAGAGGTTCTCCACCAACTAACAAACTACATTCAGGATCAATTTTAAATAACCAAGTTAAATCTATTGCACCATTTGCATATTTTAATATTAATTTTGTATCTGCTTTTCCAATTATACCCATTGGATAACACATTATTTTTGATAAATAATTTTGAGCAAAATCATTTGTTACGACAACATCAGCGATTATATCTGCTGTTAAATTTTTTGCATAATTATTAATTTTACCGTTGAATTTTAAGTTATTCGCTTCTTGTGAAGCATAATAACCTTCAAAATTTTTCAAAAGAATGTCCTTTTTACCTAATAAAATGCGACCTTTATGTATATGTACAGGCAAATTATGAACAGGTTTCAAAATTAAACAAACTTTATTTAAAATTATATCACCTGACATATTTTTATTAGTGAATAAGAATTTAAAATTAAAACTTCCGTGTATATGCTCAAAACTTGATAATAATTCTGAGCCATTTGGAATAATCAAATTAGAATTAATTAAATCTGTAATATTTTCAATATCAAAATTATTAGAGAATACTTCTAAACGAAATTTCTTATTTTTATGTGCTTTTGCATTAATATGTACTATAGAATTATTCATCTGAACTGTACCGTTATTGATGAATAATTGACGTTTTTTTATAAATACCTTGTTCTCATCTTTAAGTTTAACATTGACAATATGTTTACCCTTTGTTATTTTTGCAAAAATATCATAATGGACATATTTACAACGTTTTTTTGTATGGTCTATCTGTAAATTTTTAGCATTGATATCAAAATACGTACCTTTTCCATCATTAAACAAAATTTTAATTCGTTTCACATACGTTAAAGAATTAAGAAAATCAAATTTCCAATCCAATTTAGTTTCTTTTTTTTCTGTTTTTGGAACTATTGATAATACTTTGTTTACATCTACAAAAATATCATCAGCACCAAGTACTTGCACTTTTAATTTTTTTATAAAAATGTCTGAAAATGAAAATTTTGTATTAATGTTTTTGATATATATTAATTTATCATTTGTTTTTAATAATTGAAATTCATCTGTACTAAATGCAATATTTGTAGAAAACCCCGTTTTAAGTTTAGGATTAACTATAACGTAATTTACACCTGTATATTTATATAATGCATTATTAACCTGTTGATGAACTCTTGTTGATTCAACTAATTTTGGCAATAACCATAGATAAAGAAACAAAAACATTCCAACAACAGTAACTACTAATGTCATTAATGAAATCATTATTATTTGATTTTTTGATAACTTTATATTCATTCCTAGCAATGATTATAGCATAAAAAATAGTTGAAAAATAATACTAGTGTATAGACTTAGACATGAAGGGAATATAAATATTTTTTATAATGTTTAATACTTGATTTGAGGAGAAATTTTGATGTACGTTAAATTGTTATATTTAATTAATTTCACTATTTTTATGGGAATAATGACCTATTTGTCATATATTTATGGCATATATTTGTATATAAAACATTACAAAAAAAATATATGGCACATAATATTTATGATTTTTTCAATATTAGGTACCATATTTTTTACTATTTTATTTGCAATAGCCTTTTTCATTCCAGTATAAATTGAAATTATTTAGGCCATTTGAATTTTTCGAGAGTCTTTTTCATTGCATTTTCAATGCAAACTTTGTATTTAACATACTGTGCAAGTGGTGTATCTTTTACAGGAAGATAATGTTCAGAAGTACTGTTAAACTTTTGTCTAAACTTTTCAACACCAATAAGTCCTACTCGTTGAGATTCAGACAATTGTTCAAATTGTTTTCTACCTTCGTTTAATGGTGATTTGGACAATGTGCCAGTAAAAGATACACTGTTTATTCTCATATTTATTCCTTTTTTATAAAAGTCCTAATGACTTATGCTTTTCTACGATAGATTGTACCATATCATCAAGTTTTTTAAAATCATCAGTAGTAGGTTTTCCTTTAACAATTACTGGTTCAATTACATCTAGTCTTAATTTAGCCAAGATGTCACCTAATATTCCAAACAAGTTTCCACCCCAACCGTAAGAACCTACGAATGATGCGAATTTTGCTTTTGGTTTTAAAATACTTGCAATATATGCAATATTTACAGATGCTGGGTGAGGACCTGCAACTACCATTGATGTACCTAAAACTATTGTTGTGCCGTCAACAAGTGCCATTGCTAAGTCACCTAAATCATCAGTGATAATATCGTGTTTGATTGATTCAATACCGTGTTTTGCAAGTTCTGATATTAAATAATCAATCATATCTTCTGTGCTGCCATACATTGAAACGTAAGGTAATAATACTAAATTTTTACCTAAATCAGATGTCCAATCTGTGTATAAATCAAGAATATAATCAGGATTTTTATGTACTGGACCATGGCTAGGTAATATCATATCAACATTCATATCTTTAATCATTTTAGTATATTTTTTACACATAACTCTGAATGGCATCATAATTTCTGCATAGTAACGTTTTGCACTTTTTTCAAGTTCCTCAGATGGCACAGCAAATACATCATCAAATGTGTAATGAGCACCTAAAAAATCACAAGTACATAATAGATTGTCTTCTTTTATCAATGTGAACATTGTATCAGGCCAATGTACATTTGGTGCGAAGATGAATTTTAAAGTTTTATCGCCCAGTGACAATTCTTCTTCGTTTTTGATTGTCATAATTCTATCTTCTGGAATAAATAACATTTCCATTAGATTAGTTTTGCAAGTTGGATTTGTAACAACTTTTGCATCAGGATATTTTTCAATCAATTTTGGTAATGTACCTGAGTGGTCTTGTTCACCATGATTTGCAATCAAATAATCAACCTTTGTAATACCATTTTCATCAAGGTTCTTCAAATATTCATCACTTTTTGGTGGGTACATTGTATCAATGATAGCAGTTTTTTCTGAACCGACTACTAAATATGAATTGTAACTTGTACCATGTTCTAAAGGGATTAATTCATCAAAAATCACTCTATCTTCATCGTTCAAACCACAATAGAATACATTATTTTTTATTTCTTGAAATTTCATCATCTTATTCCTTTCTCAAATTTTTATATAATTTATCGCACATATTATAACATGTTCAAACAAAATATGTTATAATGTGTGACAAGTTTTTTAATAATTAAAAAGGAATATATTAATATGACAAAAATTTCTGAAAGAGCAGCAAAAGAATTAGCAAAATTGCTTGATGGTAATAAAAATTTTATGAATGGAACACCAACTGCTAAAAACATGTGTTTATCAACATTGCAAAAATTAGCATTATATCAAGAGCCTTATGCTTGTGTGTTAAGTTGTTCTGATTCTCGTGTTGTTCCAGAAATTATTTTTGATTGTGGTATAGGTGAACTTTTTGTTGTTCGTGTTGCTGGTATTGCAGTAGGTCCTAATGTTAGAGAAAGTATTGAATATGCCGTAAAAAAATTGCATGTTCCCCTATTAATATTGTTAGGACACGATGATTGTGGTGTTATGACTTACGCAAATGAACATTATCCAGAAGTTACAGAACATTTTCAATCAATATTGAAATGTGTTTACCCTGTAATTGATGGTAAGGGAAAAGTTGATTGTAATAACAAATTTGCCAGACAACATACTGTTTGGGTAGAAGATTATTTAATGGAACATTCAAATATAATTAAAGATGCTGTAAAAAAGGGTGACTTGTATATTGCAAAATGTCATTTTGACCACAATACTGGCAAAGTTAGTGAAATTGATAGAGATTTAAACGAAATTTAATAAATAGTTATATCGACAAAAAAACTAATTAAATATAATAATGTCTCAATTTTTGTGGAATAATCAGCATATTTTATTTTGAAAATATATTTACTTATGTTATAATTTTTCTGTTGTTATGCATTTAATTGGTATGCATTTAGCATAGTAAATAAGGAGAAAATTATGGCAGAAAAACGAGTTTGGCTTTTTAAAGAAGGTAACGCTGACATGCGTAATCTTTTAGGTGGTAAAGGTGCTAACTTAGCTGAAATGACTAATTTAGGTTTACCAGTACCTCCAGGGCTAACAATTACTACAGAAACTTGTATGCAATACATTAATAATGGCAATAAAATGCCAGAAGGTCTAATGGACGAAGTTAAAAACGCTCTTCATACGGTTGAAGAACAAGCTGGTAAAAAGTTCGGTGACAAAGTTAACCCACTTTTAGTTTCAGTTCGTTCAGGTGCTAGAGTATCAATGCCAGGTATGATGGAAACTATTCTTAACCTTGGTTTGAATGATGAAACTGTTGAAGCAATGATTAAATTAACTAATAATCCTCGTTTTTGCTACGATTCATATAGAAGATTCTTAACAATGTTCGGTTCTGTTGCTTGGGAAATGGACAGACAAAAATACTTCGAATCAGAAGTTGAAAAAGTTAAAGCTAGAGAAGGTGTTAAATCTGATACAGAAATTTCTGCAGAAGGTTGGAAATCATTGATTCCAATATACAAGAACGTAATCAAAGAAGTTACTGGTAAAGATTTTCCACAAGATCCATTCGTTCAATTACAAGAAGCAATTGAAGCAGTATTCCGTTCTTGGAATATTCCTCGTGCTGTTGCATATAGAAATATGAACAAAATCGATCACAACTTTGGTACTGCTGTTAACGTTCAAACAATGGTATTTGGTAACATGGGTGATGATTGTGCAACAGGTGTATCATTCACTCGTAACCCTGCAACTGGTGAAAACAAATTCTATGGTGAATATTTAACAAATGCTCAAGGTGAAGACGTTGTTGCTGGTATCAGAACACCAAAACCTATTGCAGAACTTGAAACAGAAATGCCTGACTTATACAAACAATATGTTGATATTGCTAAAAAATTAGAATTAGGCTACAAAGATGTTCAAGATATGGAATTCACAATTGAACGTGGTAAATTATGGATACTTCAAACACGTAACGGTAAAAGAACTGCTGCTGCTGCAGTAAGAATTGCTGTTGAAATGTGCGAAGAAGGTATTATTACAAAAGAACGTGCTATACAATTAGTTGATCCATATTCAGTAAACCAAATTTTACTTCCTTGCTTCGATGCAAAAGCAATGGAAGAATCACGCAAGGTTGCACACGGTGTAAACGCATCTCCAGGTGCTGCTGTTGGTAAAATCGTATTCGATACAGAAGAAGCAGCAAAAAGAGGTGAAGCAGGAGAAAAAGTTATTCTAGTTCGTGTAGAAACTTGTCCAGATGATATTCACGGTATGGCTGTATCTCAAGGTGTTTTAACACTTAGAGGTGGTGCTACATCTCACGCAGCAGTTGTTGCAAAAGGTATGGGTAAACCTTGTGTATCTGGTTGTGAAGATATGAAAATTGATTTGGCTAACGAAACATTAACAGGTGCTGATGGTACTGTTTATCACAAAGACGATATCATCTCTCTTGACGGTGGTAAAGGTCTTGTTATGGAAGGTGCTGTAAAACTTGTTGATGCTCAAATCGATGACAATTGGAATAAATTCTTCTCTTGGGTTGACGAAATCAGAACAATGGAAGTTGAAGCAAATGCTGATACACCTAAAGATATTACAAACGCACTTAAATTTGGTGCTGAAGGTGTTGGTCTTTGCCGTACAGAACACATGTTCATGGATCCAGACAGACTTCCTTGGGTACAAAAAATGATTATCGCTGGTACTCCAGAAGCAAGACGTGAAGCATTAGACAAATTATTACCAATGCAATACGATGATTTCTATGCAATGTTCAAAGCATTAGGTAGCGAACATCACATGACAATCAGACTTCTTGATCCACCTTTACACGAATTCTTACCAGATAAAGAAACTTTAATTGCAGAAGTTGCTACATTAAAGGCTCAAGGTAAAGATGCTTCTGAAAAAGAATCTATGTTACACGTAGTTGAAGGTTTGTCAGAATCTAACCCAATGATGGGCTTAAGAGGTTGCCGTTTAGGTTTAACTTATCCTGAAATCAACGAAATGCAAGTAAGAGCAATCTTTGAAGCATGTTGTGACTTAAAGAAAGAAGGATTAGATGTTAAACCTTGGGTAATGATTCCACTTATCGGTCACGTTAACGAGTTAAAAGTTGCTAAAGAAATCCTTGAAAAAGTTGCTGAACTTGTTATGGCTGAAAAAGGAATCAAAGTTGATTATAAATTTGGTACAATGATTGAAATTCCTCGTGCAGCATTAACCGCTGATGAAGTTGCTGAATACGCAGAATTCTTCTCATTCGGTACTAATGACTTAACTCAAATGACATTCGGTTATTCAAGAGATGATGCTGAAGGTAAATTCTTAAACAGATATGTTGAACAAAAAATCTTACCTTCAAACCCATTTGAAACACTTGATGTTAAAGGTGTTGGACAACTTGTTGAAATGTCTATGGTTAAGGGTAAATCAGTTAATCCTAACCTAGTTGGTGGTGTTTGTGGTGAACACGGTGGTGATCCTGATTCAGTTAAATTCTGTCACAGAATTGGTTTGAACTATGTATCTTGTTCACCATTCAGAATTCCACAAGCAAAACTTGCTGCAGCTCAAGCAGTTGTTGAAAGTAAATAGTTTAAGATATTATTCTTAATATAAAAAAAGGGTTTGTTAGATTAACAAACCCTTTTTTAACTATTTCTAAAAATTCATAATCAAAAACATTATTAAACAAAAGTATTACTTTCTATACCAAAAGTATAAAATTGTGTAAATTTTATTAAAGTTTTTCTAAAATGTGCCGTAATAAGAAATATAAGATTAAAACAAAGATTTAAGAAGGTATACAACTATGACAGATGAAGAAAAAGGAGCCTCTCTATTCGGAAGATCTATTGATCTTGTAGAAGGTGATCCTCTTGAAGAGATATTTGCCCTTAACCTTGGTGATTTTATTTCAGAAAATCTTATCTCAGAAGATTTAGCAAAAAAAATTGGTAGCAGTGAAAAGAATAAGACTGCTAAATTGAAAAACCAGTTGTCAGAATTAGTTTCTGTTTATTCAATGAACAACACACTTTCTGTTATTGGTTTCAATTCAAAAGACGATTATATCATATATAATTCAATCGCAAAAACTATGACTCAAATCCTTGAATGCGATACAAGTTATGTTTATTTAACAAAAGAATTCGCATGTGGATTGGATAATGTAGAAAAAGATATTGTTTTGGCTGGTGCATCTGTTGATTTTGCGAAAGATGTATTTTCAGAAAACATAGGTTTTAACCTAGATGAAGATGAACCAGTCGTGCAAGCACTCAAAAATATACATACTATTTCAGTATCACCCGAAAATATCCAACATATTAAAAAATTCAAGCAATTAAAAGAAGAAAATGTTAAACAATACATAGCAATACCTATGCATAACAATGCCAATGTTGTCGGCATCTTCGTGCTTGAAAACTACACCGAAAAGAACTTCAAAAAAGAGTTTATTACCCTAGTTGAAGCAATGGCTAAATTATTCGGAACGTCAATTTCGCTTCAAAAGACAATCAACATAGTTAACGAACTTATTGATTCACCCGATGCCGAACTAGTTGAACTTCAACACATGAGAGCAGAACTTACTGCATTGATTGGTGATTTAGGCGACAATCAAGAATCATTTATCAAATCATTGGCAAATGCCGTTGATGTCAAAGGTCAATACAGCGTTGCTCACTCTCAAAACACTGCAAACTTGGCTCGCAAACTATCTGCAGAATTAGGTTTGAACGAAAAAACAAAAGACCTTATCTACTATGCTGGTCTACTACAAAATATTGGTAAAATTACTTTACCAGAAGAACTATTCTCTAACAGAGGTAAACTAAGCAAAGAAGATTGGGACAAATTAAAAAATTATTCTAATATTGGTGTAAATATCCTTATGAAGATTAACTTCTTATCAGAAGTAGTTCCATATATTTGCTACCAAAAAGAACGTTATGACGGTTCAGGTGAGCCTGAGGGCTTAGCAAGAATGTCTATTCCATTAGGTTCTAGAATCATTGCTGTTGCAGATGCTTATTCAGCATTAACATCTGATAGAGCATACCGTAAAGCAATGTCAAAAGAACAAGCATTATCAATAATGAAACAAGAAGCAGGTATAAAATGGGATCCTATTATTGTTGATGCATTGTATGATGTTGTTAATGAATAATTCAATCAATACAAGATAATAAATCAAAAAGCCGTTCAATTTCTGAACGGCTTTTTTAATTATACTATTTGAATTTACTAATCTTTCTTTCTTACAAACAAATTGTGTCTTTCACAATATGATTTCAAATCATTTTTAACTTCAGGTGCTAAGATGTAAAGAACAATAATATTTGGAACACACATTGCAATCATCATCGCATCTGTAATATCAATAATAGATTTAACATTCATTGCAGAACCAATTACGATAAACAAACAATAAATGATATTAAATACAAGAACACGTTTCTTACCTTCACCTAATAAGAATGTCCAAGCTTTTTGTCCATAATACGCCCAAGAAATCAATGTTGAAATAGCAAATAATACTGCGATTATTGACAAGATTACTGGGAAGAATGAAATAACTGATTGGAAAGCATTAGATGCTAACTCAATACCTGATATATGACCAACTGCACTTGTTTTTAAAACACCAGTTACAACAATTGCAAATGATGTAAATAAACAAAGTACACCAGTTAAGAATGTTTCTAATAAAGCAACAAAACCTAATGAAACAGGTTCTTTTGTTTGAGAAGTTGCATAAACAATAGCAGCAGCACCTGTACCAGCCTCATTAGATTGAACAGAACGTCTTAAACCAATGATAATAGTACCAAATACACCACCTGCTACTGCAGTTGGATGGAATGCTTCTTTCAAAATTAAAGCAATTGCATCTGGTATTTGTGTAATATTTGCAAGAATTACAATCAAACCTGAAACAATGTATAACAAACACATTGTAGGTGTTAAAATTGTAGTTACTTTTGCAATACTCTTAATACCACCAACAACAACCAAACCGATAAGAATAGCAGCAATCAAACCAATAACCCAAGCATATCCATGGAATATACTAGATTCACCACCTGTGATAAATATGATTTGGTGTGCAGTTTGGTTAATTTGAATCATATTACCACCAGTAATACCACCACCAATACAAAGAACAGCGAATAATACTGAAAGTGGTTGACCTAACCAACGAAGTTTCTTTCTAGTCAAACCATGTGCAATATAATGCATTGGACCACCAGACACTGAACCATCAAGGTTAAATCTTCTATATTTTACTGCTAAAGTTGCTTCAACAAACTTAATTGACATACCAAGAATAGCACCGATAAAAATCCAAAATGCAGCACCAGGTCCACCGATTGATATAGAAATTGCAACACCTGCAATACTACCAATACCAATTGTTCCTGACAATGCTGTTGCTAATGCTTGGAATGATGAAACTTCACCACAATGATTTTTGTCACTAGGTTTAGTTATAACATCAATTGCATGTTTAAAACCCCATATTGCAATACCTTTGAAATATATTGTAAAAAATATACCCGCAAACAAAATCCAAAAGATAATTATTGGAACATCATTTCCAAAAAAGTTTATAGGGGTGAATATAAGTTTTGCAACAGCATCAGAAAATGGTGCGATATTATCGTCCATAAACTTATCTACATTTAGAGCAAATGCTTGTTGCATACCCATCATTGCAACGGTTAATAACCAAAATAATTTTTTCATTGAGCAACTTCCTTCTATTTATGTGACTTTAGCATATTGCTAATGTTACAATTATAACAAAAATATGTAATATAGAATAATTCCTTTACAATTTTTTTATACTTATGTAAACAAAATGGCATTTTAAACCTTGTTTCGTTGTATAATATAATGAAATATTTGAGGAGTTTTTATTATGAACAATTATGATATAGGTATCATTGGTGGTGGGCCTGCAGGCTATACAACAGCATTATATGAGGCTAAATTAGGTAAGTCCGTTATTTTGTTTGAAAAAGACAAAATGGGAGGAACTTGTCTTAATCGTGGTTGCATTCCAACAAAAGCATTTTTGCATGTAGCAGATTTATATTCAGAACTAAAAACTGCAAACAAATTAGGTATCGAATGTGAAAATATAAATTTTGACTATGAAAAAGTTTTTACTTATAAAGAAAATGTTGTCGACAAACTTCGCAGAGGGTTAGAACTAACTATGAAAAATGCTGGAATAACCGTTGTTAATTCTTATGCAGAAGTTATTTCAGAAAATCGCATTAAAGCAGACACTACTGAATATAATTGCTCAGACATCATTGTTGCGACTGGTTCAAAACCTCGTGAAATAAAAGGATTAGAATTTGACCACAAATTTATTCTAAATTCTGATGATGTTTTAAATCTGAATAGACTTCCAAAAAGTATTTTAATAGTTGGCTCTGGTGCTATTGGTATTGAATGGTCAAGAATATTATCTGCTTTTGATGTTCAAGTAACAGTTGTAGAATTAGCACCTAGATTAACACCATTAGCCGATTGGGAAGCATCTAAACGCATTGAAAGATTCTTCAAAATGAAGAAGATTAAAACATATCTATCAACTTCTATTGAAAAAATAGAAGATAAAAAAGTTCATTTATCAAATGGAGAAATTCTTGAGCCGGAATGTATTCTATCAGCAGTAGGTAGAGAATCTGTCAAACCTGATATAAAAATAAACGTAAAATGTATCGGAGATGCTTGTGGTGAAATCCAATTAGCACATTATGCTATGAGCCAAGCAAAAGAAATTGTTTTTGATATTCCATTTGATAAAAACATTGTTCCTGCTGTAATCTATGGAACTCCTGAAATTGCTTGGGTTGGAGAAGTATCAAAATCTAAAGAAGATGATGAAAAATATGATAAAGCAATGATACCAATATCAGCATTAGGTAAATCACATTGTGACAATAACATTGATGGATTTATTAAAATCTTAGCAAAAGACGGAAAAATAAAAGGTGCAAGTATAATTTCAAAAGAAGCATCATCATTAATTCAACAAATTACAATAGCAATGCAAAACGATTTATCTATTGAAGATTTAAAGAAAGTTTGCTTTGCTCACCCAACATATTCAGAAGGAATATTTGAAGGAGTAATGAATTTATGAAAAGATTACCAGAATACTTAAAACGTCCAATAATAGACACAGACAAAACAAAAAAAGTTCGTCATATATTAAGAGATAAGCATTTGAATACCGTTTGTGAGGGTGCAAGATGCCCAAATAAGAATGAATGTTACCAACATAACACCGCAACATTTCTAATAATGGGAAACAATTGCACTAGAAACTGTAAGTATTGTAATATTACTACTGCAAAACCCGAACCTCTAGATTTAGAAGAACCAAAACATATAGCAGAAGCAATAAAAGAATTAGAACTTGATTATGCTGTAATTACATCTGTCACTCGTGATGATTTATCAGACGGTGGAGCAGAACATTTTGCAAATTGTATATATGAAATCAAAAAATTATCGCCAAATATTAAAATAGAAATTTTAACACCAGATTTTAGAAGTAAAAAATCAAGAACAGAGTTTAATAAAGACTCACTAGACACGATTATAAAAGCAAAACCTGATGTATTTAACCATAATATTGAAACTACAAGAGCAGTATTTGAAAAAGCAAGACCATTAGGTAATTATGATTTATCTTTATCTGTCTTGAAATATATAAAGGAAAACTCAGATATTCCAACAAAATCAGGTTTAATGGTTGGTTTAGGCGAAACTATGGAACAAATAGCAGAAACCTTTGAAGACTTAAAAAATATTGGTTGTGATATTTTAACAGTTGGTCAATATATTCAACCATCAAAACAACATTTAGAAATAGACAAATATTATAGTTTAAAAGAATTTGAAGAAATAAAAGACTTAGCAAAAAAAATTGGATTTAAAAAATATCAAATTGGACCACTTGTAAGAAGTTCATACCACGCAAAATTGATTATGGTTGAAGAAGAAAAATAAACTATTTTGTAAAATTTTTTGAGAAAATAGTTTCAAACTAACAAAAAATATTTTTCTAAAACTTAAACTAATATAATGCAAATTTGCAACAATATAAATGTTCAACAACATTCAAATTATGTTAGAAAATATGCCATAAACAATTCTTCGAATTATGGCAATAGTTTTGTATGCAAAGAAACAAGTCACACAAACCCTATGATATACTCTCAATTGGCTTGTTCAATAAACAATATAAATTTCACATCAAATGTATCAAATGGCTCATTTTTACGTAATTTGACAGGTGTTCACGATCCATATAGTGGAGTCATAATTCTCAATAACAAAGAAATTAACCAAATATATCAAGACCTTACAAAAAAAGAAACTAGTTATGATAAAATACGTTATTTAAAGAATTATACAGAAAGTATGCTACCTGTTGAACATAAAGTTTTCGACATTATTAAAGATGAACTAAAAATTAATAATCAACTATCTATGCAAGAAATTCTTAAAAAAAGGCAACCAAAAGCATTAGAAAATTTAATTCAAGAACAAGAAAATATTTTTGATAAAATTGATAGAATAACTTATAGCCTATCCGACGAAAATAAATTCAAAGTTGCAAAAAGCCTTGATAAAGCAAAACATCAAATCAAATTACTGCACGAAGATAAACATCATTTTAAAAACAGCAAATTTGAATGTGAAATTATGAGAATCGCTCAAAATAAAACTTTTAAAAAAATTGAAGAACGAATGAACAAACTTCCACAAAACGAGAAAGATGCTGCATTTGAGCGTTTGAATAATGTTAAACAAATTTTTGAAAACACACCTTACTATACAAATATAAAAGGGAAAACACCTCTTAAAATGCTTCATGAACTTCAAAAAGATTATATTCCTAATACATTAAATGAAGAAAATGAAATGCAAAAAATTTTAGAATTATCACAAACTTTACCAACAACAAAAAATAGTGTAAATGCATTTATAGTTGAAATGGCGGACAAAGATGATAAAACAATTTCAAAACGTTTGGTGAGCGAAGCATTAGGCACAATTGAACACGTAATTCCTGATTCTAAAGGTGGAGCAAATGAAGCATACAATTTTCTATTTGTAACGAAATCAAGAAACGAAGAACGTGGAAATCGTTCTATAAACAAATTTAAACATAAATATCCTGATATACCAAGTCACTGTCAACAATATTTAGATGATGTAATCAGAAATTGTGAAAATGGTAAACTTAGAGGGTTTGAATGGTATCCATACTTGATAAAAGATACCTTAAAAAATGAAATAGGTGCAAATGTTGCAATAAAATCATACAGAATGTCACCATATAAAGCATTCAAAGCATTTCCTGAACGTTTGAAAGATAAATA
>SAMEA3663118__coassemble_161_pt1 | contig 29068 bp, 22 predicted proteins | sample SAMEA3663118__metabat2_high_PE_014 | metagenome-assembled genome bin SAMEA3663118 (sample SAMEA3663118) | pig gut metagenome | biome: pig gut; feature: pig-associated habitat; material: faeces | place: Denmark | collected 2012
TTCAAATACAAGTAGTTCTGAGTTATCTTTTCAAGTTGAAAAAGAAGTTATATATAATGGGTTAAAAATAGTTGAAAGAGCAACTGCACAAAAAGGTTTACAACCAGTTTTGGCTAACATTTTAATTGAAGCAGTTGATAAGAATAAAATCAATTTATATGCCACAGATTTTGATTTAACAATTATTACATCTATAGAAGCACAAGTTAACAATGCTGGTTCAATTACATTACCTGCTAAAAAGTTATTAGATATTGTTTCTAGATTGAATGATGGTATTATCAATTTTGAATTAAATGCTACTACTATGACAATTACAAGCAATAAATCTAAATTTGATATTATCGGTATTTCAGCATCAGAATTTCCAAAAATTGAAACAGTTTCTGATGAAACAGAATTTGTTGATATTGATTTAAAACCATTTATTATGGGTATAAAAGAAGCAGGTTTTGCTGCAGCAACTTATGAATCTAACAACAATTTGTTATCAGGTGTTGTATGTGATATTTCAAAAAATGTTTTAGAAATAGCATCAACTGATGGTAATAGACTTGCAAGAGCAAGAAAAATTATTACTAATAGAGAAGATAAAACTCAAAAATTGATTATTCCTGCAAAAGTTCTTCAAGAATTTTTAAAGATTAGTTATTTTATAGATGAGGAAACTATCAAATTATATACAATGACAAGTAAAATTATGATTAAATCTGATAATATAACAATGATTTCTAGTCTTATGAATGGTCAATATCCACAATACAACCAATTAATACCTCAAACTTTCCCAAAAGAAGCAAAAATAAATGTTTCAAAAATTGTTTCTGCTATTGAGAGAGTTTCAACAATGGTTAATGAAAAAACAAGTATTGTAAAATTTGAATTTACTCAAAATAATTTGAGTTTGAAAGCAGATACTCCTGAGGCTGGTAATTCAGAAGATCAAATTGATATTATCTATAACGGTGAAGATATTACAATTGCATTCAATTATAGATATTTGTTAGATTGTTTCAAAAATATTGATTCAGAAGATTTGATTATTTGTATGAATACAAATCTTTCAGCAACAGTTATTAAACCTGATAATGATGAAGATTTTATCTATCTTGTAATGCCAGTACAAATAAGATAGGTTGAATTATATATTTATAAAAATAGGAGTGTTAAAAATCAACACTCCTATTTTTTTATTAAATTTATTTATTTTACATTTACTGGTGGTGGTTGAATGTATAGAGGTAGGACTTTTGCCCAGTTTCCTTCATCATTTTTAAGTTTTTCTACTGCTATTTCAGATAGAATTTCACCTAATTCAAAATCTGCTTTTTGGTATGAAATAACCTCTGAGGCATTTAATCTAAATCTTTCTATTAATCTATCATCTGTGATAACTTTTCTACCTTTTATTAGTTCATCAACTTTTTCTAATTCTACAGCACCGTACAATTTTTTATCGTAGAAATATGCTTTATTTTTTCTTGCATCTAATGCTACGATAGAATTGTCTTTGTCTGCTCTTGATAAAATTTCTAATGATGAAATACCAATTGCTTTACAGTTCAATTGTTGAGCCATTACTCTTGCAACAGTTGTACAGGCTCTTATTCCTGTAAAACTTCCAGGTCCAACGTTTATTGCAATTGCATCAACATCTTTTGGTGTTTTTTTGCTATCTCTTAAAATATTTCTAATAGTAGAAATTAAATATGCAGAATGATAGTTTTTATCATCAGAATATATTGTATCAGATGATATTATATCGTCTTCTGTTCTTAATACAACGTATGTTTTATCTAAGCAAGTATCAAATGCAAGTATTAGCATTTTTTTAATCCTTCAATAATGTTTTGTTTACCTTCACCTTCTGCTTTGAATGTATAACATCTGTTATCATCATCGTCATAGGTTACGTTTATATCTATTCTATCAAATGGAACTTCTCCTTGAGAAAATTCTGCCCATTCAACAAATGTTAATTGTTTACCTTCTGAATATTCTCTTAATTCATCAGTAATAGTTTTTATACCAGCATTTTCTAATCTATATAAATCAAAATGATAAACCGGTATTTCACCTGTATGATATTCATTTAATATAGTAAAACTTGGACTTGTTACTTTTTCTTTTATACCAAGTGCTTCTGCAACAAGTCTAACAAATGCTGTTTTTCCAGCACCAATATCACCATATAAACTTACAAAACAACCATCTTTTGCTAGTTCTGCAAATCTTTTTGCCAATATTTTTGTATCATCTATTGTTTTACATAATTTTGAATATTCATTATTTTTCATAAACAACTACTCTATTTCTGCCTTGTTCTTTTGCTTCATATAAAGCCCTATCGGCTTTCATATATAGGTCATCTGCCATATCTTTTATATCAAGTTGTGCTAAACCTACACTTATTGTAACACTTATATGTTTAATTTGTTCATTTTTATTTGTTTGAATTTCAATTTTTTTATTTTCTACAGAAGTTCTAAGTCTTTCTGCAACGATTTTTGCTTCATCTATATTAGTTTGTGGCAATAATATACAAAACTCTTCACCACCATATCTAGATGGAATATCGTATTCTCTTAATTGCTCTTTTATTACATTTGCAGTAGTTCTTAATACTGTATCACCAATTGCATGACCATAAGTATCATTGAATTTTTTGAAGAAATCAATATCAATCATAATTGCACAAAGTGGTGTATTTTGTCTGTTTGCACTTGAATATTCTTCTTTTAAACGAACTTCAAACTGTCTTCTATTATTTAATCCTGTTAATGCGTCCATTGTTGCATTTTTCAATATTTCTGAATATACATTTGCACGTTCAATTGTTATAGAAGATTGTTTTGTTAATTCTGAAATATAATTAATTTCATCATTTGTAAGTTTATCAATAGTACTGTGTGCAACTATACAACCAGTTATATTTTCTTCACTAATAAGTGGAAATACTCCTGTTTTTTTGTCTTCAGATATTATAATATCTTTTTTTTCGTCTAATTCAGATATTAATTCATATACTTTTTTATTCCAACAAGCCCCTGGCCAAAATAATGTGTATTTATCATCTTTTTTTACGAAAATATAGATTAAATGATTCATTACAAATTTGTCTATCATTTCACCAATTAATGGAATTATATATTGAAAATCATATTGTGTTTCTATGATTTTTGCTATATCTTTCATTGATTTATAGAAAGATGAATTAATTTCTAATTGTTTAGATAAAACAATATTTTGAACTTTTAATGATAGATTATAACTAAAAATTTCAAAGAATTTTAAATCTTCTTCTTTTAAATCTACTTTATTTTTAAATTTAAATCTTAAAATACCAATAGTTTCTGATTCATATTTTAAAGGTATAGAAAGTGTTTTAACAATAACATTTTCTGTATCAAAAACATCTTCTGGTAGTGAAATATCATCATTTAAAACATAGTTGCTAGTTAAAAGTTTTTCATATATATTGTTTAAATTTTTTAATTTTTCTTCTGAATAATAATCTTCTGCTAATTCAAAATCTTTAACAACAATTTTTAGTTTATTTATTTGTTTGTCAAAATATAAAATATTTATTTCTGAAATATCATAATAATCAGAAAAAACAAGTTTTAAATCTTCATCAAGATTTTCAATATTATTGTTAGTACAAATTGTATTAAAAATTTTGTATATTAAAAAATTATCTTTAATATTCATTGCTTTCGTTCCTAAAATATGAATAGCCTGCACATCTACTCATATTTTTCATAATATATTTGTCTAAATCATCTGTTGATTTAATTTTACCTCTATCATCTACAAATGATTGAACATCTTCATCTTTATTTTTATGTTTTTTCTTTTTATTCCATTTTGTAGGTGTTACTTCTTGGTTATCTGTATCTGATTCGTATAATTTTTTGTACATTGGATCATATTTAAAATCAATGTATGAATGAGATACATCAGCAAGGATACCAAAAATATATTCTGCATTAACAGTAGTATTTGATGTTGAAATAAGTAATGATGCTTTTTCAAGTTCTTCTAAAGATGCTTTGAAACGTTTCATTCTTCTTAGAAGTATTGCAAGGTTGTAATGTGCTTCGTAGTTCATTGGAGCAAGTTCTATTGCTTTACAATAGTTTTTACCTGCATCTCTATAATTGCCTAATAAATGGTAATCCAGTGCCAAATTATATCTTGCATCAGAATTTTTCTTTAATATTTTGCAGGCTTTTTCATAAGCATCAGCAGATTTTAATAACAATGTAACTGTCATATTTCTTTGTTCATCTGGCAAATACATTGCTTTTTCTCTATATGCTCGTCCCATATTGTAGTAAGCAAGACCTTTATTTGTTTTAGAACTTCTTCTGTTACTAAAAATAAGAGGTATCGCCCAAATATGATATTTTGTATTTATGATTGTATTGTATTGGTCAATTGCTGCATCAAAGTTTCCTAATTTTTCAGCTTGAATAATACCTAAGTTCATTCTAGCAACAACATATTTTGGGTTATATTTAATTGCTTCTTCATAAGCATCAACAGCAGAGTAGTAATCTTCATAAACAACGTAGATATTACCAAGATTATACCAAGCGGTGAAATGCTTTGGATATAGGTTTAAACCTTTTTGATAATATTGTATAGCATAAGATAATTTATGTTTTCTATATGCTCTGTCGCCTTTATAAACATAAAACATACCTTCAAATCTATTAATTATATGTACTTGTATCCAATTTTGTTTGAATACAATTAAAAATACTAATAAAGCCACACATAATATTTTTAACAGTGTTAGAATAAACTTCTTCATATCTTATATAATATAATAAGTACGGTGCATAAGTCCAGTTTGTTATATTTATTTTTTAGTACTTTATTATAAATTGCTTAATTATTTTGTAACGTTTCTTTGCGGTCAAAGTGAATTTTGGTAGGGAGACGACGTAGTCTAGCCCGTAACTAGTTGCAAAACCACGTTTTTGCGACTAGCCAAATAATTCAAGAAGAAATGTTGTGAAACAATTAAACAGGTAAAAAAAATGAATAGATTCCGAAACAAGTTCGGAATGACACAAAAGTAGCAGTCATGTTGAATTTATTTTAGTATCTATTTTAAAGAGATTCCGAAACAAGTTCGGAATGACACAAAAGTAACAGTCATGCTGAATTTATTTTAGCATCTATTTTAAAGAGATTCCGAAACAAGTTCGGAATGACATAAAAGTAACAGTCATGCTGAATTTATTTCAGCATCTATTTATTTTATAGATTTTTCGCAAGTATTTATACGGTTACGTGAAATTTGTAAAATATATTGTAGATTAGGCTTTGCCTGACAAAATATAAAATTATATTTTTACAAAATTAGATAATCTTTCCAAATCTTGTGATATATCTTCATTTGGCATTAGTTCTGCAAATTTCATTAATGTATCATAAGATTTTTGATATTCATCTACATTAAAATATGCTTGGGATAATATACGATACAATGATGCTTGATTTGGTATCAATGTTGTTAAATATTCCATAACTTCTATTTCTAAATCGTATCGTTGTATAGAATGGAAAAATTTGAAACGTTCTATAGATTCTTTAATAATGTCATAAGTATAAACAGGTGCATAACCTATTCTAAAATCAGGATTCTTTTCTTTTTTATATTCAAGCCAAATATTGATAAATTTTTCTGCAAAATAACCGGCTTCTCTTTTATATTCACCATTATTCCAATTATTTGTTCGTTTTTCCATTTCGTTGAATATTTTAAATTCCCATTCTAAATATTCTTTTAAATACTCTTTTTTAAGAATATAAATATTATACAAATGTGCATAAGTTTTTTGGAAAACACGTGTCATTGCCGGAATAAATTCTGGTGTCAAATCTTCAATAGATGTAATCATCTTATCTAAAACATCAGGTTTTCTACAAATATCCATTTCTTCTATACAACTTATTGAAGGTAAATTTGCTTTGTAAGTTCCAGTTTTTCCACCTTGATAAAAATAATCTTTTGGTGGAATAATACAATCATAATTTTTTAAATCAGAATAATAATCATATTTTTGAGAATTATCAAATATATATCTTAAATTTTCATATTTTAAAACATACATTCCAACTTCATCATTAGGTGAGATTTTTGTTAAATCAAAAAGTCTTCTGTAATGACAAAATCCAATATATTCTTCTTTAGCATTATCTAAATAATTTTTTAAAACCCAATAATGACCAGTATTTTCACTATACATTCTATTTTTGTTAGAAATATTATTGCCAGTATTATCGCATAATAATTCTGTTGGTTCATTGTGAAAATATTTACCACAAAATATCGGTTCAAATACATCTGATTTGAAAATAGGATACTTATCATTATGATAAGTTACAAATATTTTTAGTTTATTTTCTGTCATTAAAATTGCCTATTAAATAATAAATTTTTGACCAATTTTTTCTTCAGAAACTACTTCATCAAAATCTTTTCTTAATTTAATAGTTTCTTTGTTATCATCAGGATAACCCAAAGTTAACATAGAAATTATACATTGTTCATCATTAAGATTAAGTTCTTTTTTTGTTTGTTCGTATAATTCAGGTAATATTTGTGTAACTTCGTTTCCAAAAGCACCAATAACACAAGCACCAAGTCCAAGACGTTCTGCTTCTAATGTCATATATGCCATAGCATAAGTTGCTTGTTCTACTGTTCTTAATAATGTTGTTTGTGGTCCTAACAATGGTGGATAATATGCTGGAATTTGTAAAATAGTTTCTATTCCAGAATCTTGTAATCCTTTTTGTTTAAGAACTTCTGAAAATCTTTCTTTATTCCACGCACCTGTATCTGCTACACATACAATTACAACGTCTGCATTTTTAACGTGTGGTTGATTGTTTGATAATTTACATAATAATTCTTTATTTTTTCTAACAACAATAAAATGCCATGATTGTACATTCATCCATGATGGAGCAAGTCTGCCTGCTTCTAAAACTTGTTTAATTACATCATTTGGAATATGTTGTTCTTTATATTTTCTTATACTTTTTCTTTTTTCTATTAAATCCATTATTATAATCTCCTAATAAGATTAGTTACCTGATAAAATAATAGTGAAATCACTATTACCTACACAATAATATTTGATAGGATCATATACATATTGTGTTTTAGCGATTGTAGGAACTTTTTCTTTTAAATATTTATAGAAACTACTTGAAACATTATTATTGTGTGCAATAAATTGAGTGTGTGGTAATGCTTTTGATTGCATCATGTTAACTGTGTAGCCAAGATTGTTTAATTGAGTTTTTAATGTTTGTGCTTGGCTTTCTTTTGATGCAGTGTATAAAATACCACCAATTAATTGAGCACTCTTATCAGGTGTAGTATCTTCTCTATAAATAAGTCTATTTACTACATCTTGGGCTTTATCAGAATCTATTATCCAATAACTAACTCCACCACGAGAATTTGGTGCTCCAGGTAACATTGCAATTTGAATATTACTTTCATCAAAGCCTTTTGCTAATGCTGCAAGTTGTGATAATTCATATAAAGACATATCTGTTTTTATATATTTTTTAGAAATATTTACAATTTGAGGAATTTTTGAAATAATTTGTGGATTTTGTAATCTTTCTAAGAAACCTCTCAAGAACCATTGTTGTCTTTGTGTTCTACCAATATCACCAAGTCCATCATGTCTAAATCTTAAATATCCAACGGCTTGTTGTCCAGATAATACGTGATTACCTTTATCAAGATTTATATGTAAATGTCCTGCGTAATCATCATATTTCATTCTTTTTTCTACATATATAGGTATACCACCAAGTGCGTCAATTACTTCTCGAACACCTTCATCATGTACACATATATATTTATCAATTTTTACACCTAAAGTTTTTTCTATAGTTTGTTTAGCCATATCAATGCCACCGTATGCATGAGCAGCATTAATTTTATCTACACCATATTTATCAGGAAGATATACTTTACTATCACGAGGAATAGAAATAGCATTTACGGAATGTGTTGCCGGATCAATATTCATCAAAATAATAGTATCTGAACGTGTACCTTTCCAAGTATCACTGTTATTACCATTTGAATCAACACCAAGTAATAATATATTTTGTTGTCTGCCAAACAAAGACCAACTATTTGATGACCTTGTATGTGATTTAATTATATGACCAATAGCCAATAATTGTTGAGTAATAGGAGAATCTTCTCCAAATATACTAATTACAAGATTATCGTTCTGTACAAACCATAAACCAAAAACTAAAACACAACAAACTCCCAATACGAATGTTAATAGTGATTTAGCAAAATTAGAAGTTTCTTCTCTTTCTTCTCTTATATGTTTTAAGAAGGCAGTATATTCTTCTTCATCACGAGAACGCATTCTTTTTTTATTCATATTTATCTCCACCTATATTATTAGGGTTTCAACTATCAATTATAATTATTCTTCAGTAGTATTTTCAGAATTTAACTCGATTTTTGTTTGTTCTGAATTTTCTTCTGTTTCTGTTATTTCAGCAGTATCATTAGATGTTTTTTCATCATTTTTTGATGTGTTAACAATCTTTTGAACTGAAACCACAGAATCGTTATCAACAAGATTTTGTGCTCTTACACCTGTTGCTGGTCTGCCTTGTTGAGAAATAGAATTTGCTTTTAATCTAGTAACGATACCGTTTGCTGTAACCATCATTACTTCATCATCTTCTTCAACTATAGTTAATGCAACTAATCTTGATGTTGTTGATTTGAATTTAGCAGCAATTAAACCAATTCCACCCCTGTTTTGGCTTCTAAATTCAGATAATTTTGTACGTTTGCCAAATCCGTCTGATGTTACTACTAACAAGTCTGCATCATAATCGCTTGGTACAATATCACAACCAATTAGTGTATCACCTTGACGTAATTTCATAGACGTTACACCTCTAGCACTTCTTCCTAATGGACGTAAATCAGATATTGGGAATCTAATTGCCATACCACATGATGTACCAATAATAATTTCATCATTTGGTTGAGCAAGTTTAACCCAATTTAATTTATCTCCATCTGCTAGTGAAATAGCAATAATACCATTTCTTCTGATATTTGAGAAGTTTTCTAGTTCAATTCTTTTAATAAAACCATTTTGAGTTAACATTATTAAATTGGTTTCTGGTTCAAAATTACTAATAGGTACAACTGCTGTAATTGATTCATCTTGACCGATTGGTAATACGTTTACAATTGGTAAACCTTTTGCTTGTCTTCCACCTTCTGGGAAGTCGTAAACATTAAGACTATATACAACACCTTTGTTAGAGAAGAATAGAACTTTATCATGCATCATAGCAGTGAAGAAATGTTCTATATCATCATCATCTTTAGTTTTCATACCACTCTTACCACGAGTTGCACGGTTTTGACGTTCAAATGTATCAAGACTGATACGTTTTAAGTATCCTTGACGAGTAATAAATACTGCCATTGGTGTGTTTGGTGTTAAATCTTCAATAGTCACTTCACCTTGTTCTGGTAAAATTTGAGTTCTTCTATCATCACCATATTTTTCTTTATCTTCAAGTAATTCTTTCTTGATGATGTTTAAAACTTTTTGTCTATCAGCAAGAATTGCTTCATATTCAGCAATTTTCTTTTGTAATTCTTCATATTCGTTTTTAATCTTATCTTGTTCAAGTCCTGTCAATCTTCTTAATTGCATTTCAAGGATTGCATTTGCTTGGTCAATATCAAGACCGAATTTTGTCATTAAGCCAACTCTTGCTTCATCAGTTGTTTTTGATTTTTTAATTAATTCAATAACTTCATCTAATGAACCTAATGCAATTAGTAAACCAGCCAAGATGTGGGCTCTCATTTTTGCTTTCTTTAAGTAGAAAATTGTTCTTCTTGTAACAATTTCAACTCTGTGTTCTACGAATGCACTCAATACTTCGTATAAGTTCATCAATCTTGGTTGTTGACCACATAATGTAACCATGTTTACACCAAATGATGTTGAAAGTTGAGTGTATTTGAATAAATTATTTTTAACAACATCAGGATTAGCATCACGTTTAAGTTCAACAACGATACGCATACCTGAACGGTCAGATTCATCTCTTAAATCAGAAATACCTTGAACTTTTCCTTCTTTTGCTAATTCAGCCATTTTTTCAATAAGAAGTGCTTTGTTAACTTGGTAAGGAATTTCTGTAATAACGATAGCATTTCTTGATTGACGTCCGTTGCCACCAGCAATCTCTTCAATAGTTGCAACAGATGACATTTTGATAGAACCTCTACCTGTTTCGTATGCTTGTTTGATATCATTTAAACCAATAATTGTAGCAGCAGTTGGGAAGTCAGGACCTTTGATATATTCCATTAATCCTTCGATTGTAATTTGTGGATTATCAATCAAAGCAATAGTACCATCAACAACTTCACATAAGTTGTGAGGTGGAATGTTTGTTGCCATACCTACTGCGATACCAGAAACACCATTAAGTAATAACATTGGTAATCTTACAGGAAGTACAGAAGGTTCTTGTAGTGAACCGTCAAAGTTTGGTACAAAGTCAACAGTTTCACAATCAATATCTGCTAACATTGACTGTGTAATTTTATGCATACGTGCTTCTGTATAACGCATCGCAGCTGCACCATCACCATCAACAGAACCAAAGTTTCCGTGTCCGTCAACTGTTAAATATCTTGTAGAGAAATCTTGAGCCATACGTACTAAAGCATCATATACTGCAGTATCACCGTGTGGGTGATATTTACCAAGTACTTCACCAACGATACGGGCACATTTTTTGAAAGGTTTATCAGGATACATTCCCAATTCATTCATTGCAAACAAAATACGTCTGTGAACAGGTTTTAAACCGTCACGAACATCAGGAAGTGCACGACCTACGATTACACTCATCGCATAATCAATATAGCATCGTTTCATTTCTTCTCTAATATTAACTGGAACTATTTTACCGTCTTCAAACATATTTTGTTGAGCCAAAATCTTTCTCCTTATTCCCCTATTTTATATTTATTGTATCATAAACACTGATAGTGTAAATAAAACAGTAAAAATTTTACAATTAGTATGTTTAAAATCCAGTTCGTATAGAATTTTTTCCAAATCGTTTTTCTATGTTATCTATGCATTTACTTAATTTTTCTTCTTTTTGTTTTCCTTCATCAAACAATGAAAGTTGTTCATTATTAGCAAATGACAAATGTTCTAGTATTATACCTGTACTTCTATATAAAATATTTTCTCTATAAATTTTTGGTAAAATTTCGTTAACACTTTTTTGTAATGTTAATTCAAAATCTGTTGGTTTTATTAGTATTTTTTTATCATAATAAGTAATAAAATCTTTTGTTTTTAGCATTACTCCTATACTTGAACATTTAAGATTATGTTGTCTTAATTTTGCACAAGCACCGTGTAAATGTTTTGATAATTCCATTTTAATAATATGTAAATTGTCTGAAAATGTTCCATCGCAAATAGTTGATGTGTTTTGAATAGATTTAGGTGCTTCATATTTATTATCTACTTTTGAAATTACTTCGCCTAAAAGTTCATGACGTAATTCAACACCATTTATGCCAAGTTTTGTTTTAATCCATTCATCAGTTTTTGAAACAAATTCATATCCGGTTAAAATGCCATATCTTCTTAATGTTAAACTGTTTGCTTTACCAATACCAGAAATTTCATCAATATTTGTTTTTTGTAATTCGGAAATAATTTTGCTTGTTCCTATTGCGTAAATTCCACCTGTTGATTTGGCTTTGTCGCTTGCAAGTTTTGCTAATGTTTTTGATAATGAGATTCCAATTGATACGGGAATATCTGTTTTTTCAAGTATTGTTTCACGTATTAATTTAGCAATATTGATATAGTTTCTATTGAATAATTTGCGTGTTCCAGTTAAATCAATAAATGCTTCATCAACTGAAACAACTTGTACATCAGGACTAAAATCATCTAAACATTTCATTACTTTTTTAGAATATGATTTATATTTGTCATGGTTTGCAACAATATAATTTGCTTCTGGAAATTCTTTTTTTGCCATAAACATTGGTATCCCCATTTTGATACCTAATTGTTTTGCTTCTTTGGAACGTGATATGACACAACCATTTCTGCCGGAAATAACACAAGTAGGAGTGTTTTTGTATCCTTTATCATCTGCTTGTTCGCAAGATACAAAAAATGAGTCACAATCTACTAATGCTATAATACGTTTCTGCATAATTATATTATATGATATTTTTTTGATTTATTCACTTGTAATAAAATCGGATAAAATTAAATTGCTAATTAAAAATCCATTTGATGTTTCATTATTAGATAATCTATATCCAATGTTAGTTTTAAGTAAGTGTCCTGTTGATAAATATTTTTCAAGTTGAGGTTTATATTTTTCATTAAAATCAATATGAAAATCTTTATTTATTTCTTTTATATTTATACCCTCAGCGAGTCTTAATCCTAAAAATATTCTTTCTTCAAGTTTAATTTCATCTGTTAAAAATGTTCCATATTCGTGTGAAATTGGTGAATTTAAATATTCTTCTAATATAGAATAATTTGAATATCTTATATCACCGTCATAACCATGAGCAGAAAGTCCAAAACCATAATATTGTCCACATTTCCAATAATTAGTATTGTGTCTTGAATAGTAATTAGGTTTTGAATAATTACTAATTTCATAATGTTCAAAACTATTTTGTTTAGTAATTCTATTCGCTAAAAGATACATATCTGCTTGTGTATCATCATTAGGCAGATTTTGTGGTTGGTGTGTATAGAAATAACAACCTTCATCTATTTTTAATCCATATAATGAGATGTGTTGTACATCAAGTTTGATAAGTTGATTTAGGTCATATTCAAAATTTTCAATTGTTTGAGTCGGTAAACCGTAAATTAAATCAAGGCTAATATTATTAAATCCAACTTTTTTTGCTAAATCTACTGCATTATAAATTTCTTGAGAATTATGTCTTCTACCAATTAGTTTTAAGATATTATCATTAAAACTTTGTGCTCCCATACTTAGTCTATTAAATCCTAATGTTTTTAATCCTGAAAGATACTCAAATGTGACATCATTAGGATTTATTTCAATAGTAATTTCTGCATTTTGTGAAAAATTAAATTTTGATATTATTTTTTTTAATTCATCTATTGATAAAATAGACGGTGTTCCGCCACCAATATATAATGTTTTAAGATTTTCACCTTTGTAATAATAATCAATTTCTTTTAAGAGTGAAAATAAATATCCTAATTTTTTTTCTTGATTTTCAAACGATATAAATGAACAGTATTTACATTTACTTTTGCAGAATGGAATATGTATATATACACTTTCAGGCATTATTTATTTTTTTTCTTCCTGTTTTTTTGCAGCAATAGCATCAAACATATTAACAATATTCATTTTATCAAATGCTTCACAAGAGTTCCACAAAACTGTTGGTAAGATATCACCAGGAGTTCGGTTTGCAAAATGGTATTTGCAGAAACCTTTTACTTGGTTTACTGAGCCATCAATATCTGGATCAAAGTATTTGCAGCATTGGCAAACTCTTAGTCCATAACCATAACTTTCTAATTTTTCAACGATTTCATTTATGGCATCAATTACTCTTAGGTGATTTTTTGTTTTATATTTTTTCTTTTTATTTATAAATACAACTTTTGCTAATCCAGATTCTGAAACGATTTCAAGTTTACAAGGATAATATCTTGAACCATCAGAAACAAATACATTTGCAGTCATTTTTTCAATATGTTTGTTTGGTTCATTTTTAAATAAACAGTTTCTAATAAATCTTAATGGTGGGAAGTTATATATTACTTTGCATAATGCATAAGCAGGATAACAGAACAAGTAAAAATGTTCTTTAGAATGTATTTTAGCATGTAATAAACTTGCACAGAAAGATACAATAAATAAAGCAATACCTGCACCAATAACATAATAATTTAATAAACATTTGAATTTGAATGCAAATTCAAATACTAGGTAATATCCTAATGCTAATGTTAAACAGTTTGGATAAATTAGAGATGCAACAAGTTCAGTATAATTAAAGTTTTTGTTTATGTGTGTAATATTACTGAAAAATAATCCAATACGTTTTGATAAAGATGGTATTTTAAAGTCATAATCTTCAAGTCCGATATAAACTTTCAAATCTGAATTGTATCCACATCTTACATTCATTTTTGATAATGCAAGTGTAAATTTTAACTCTTCATTTGTACTTCTAAAATTAACAGAGCCGATTTCATCTACAACAGTTTTTTTCATAGCCAAAATATCAGAATTTACTAAATTACTAAATCCTAACAAAGCACGTGATTTTGATAAAAAGTTGTTTTTATATTGGTTATATGAGTATTTAATATTTTCTAATAATGTTAATTTATCATTGCAAATCAATGTTGTAGCACCAGTAATAACATCATCTTTTTGTAATGAGTCATTAACTTTTTCTAAAAAGTCGCTATTTACGTAATATTTTGCATCAAGAAATACATAAGCATCTAAATCTTTAATAGATGAATATTTTTCCGTAATGATAGAGAATGCTTGGTCTTTACCAATTGTATCAACGTTTTTGATATTCATTACATTTACATCTAAATCACCTTGAAATAAAATTTCTGATTCATCTTTGCAATTATCTAAGATAACTTGAATTGTGTAATTTGATTTCGGATATGTTTGGTTTTTTAGTTGTTTAACTAAATTTTCAACAGTTTCCTTATTATTGTGTGAATATACAACAACGCATAAATTGTTATATTTTTTATTGTAATCATCACGATTTTTCTTTTCACGTTTCAAACCAGTGATAGCCAATGCGGCATAATAAATAGTATAAATTGTTAAATACAAATAAATAAGGTAAATGAGTAATTTCATAATTATAAATCTCCGTCATCAGTTTAACGTAAAAAAAAGATTTTGCCAACATGAACACTGATACTTCATACTATAGTATGAGAAAATCCTATGTTATAAATACATCATTTATATGAGTATAAAAAATGGTATTTCATGTTAATTTATGTAACAAATATATAAAAAGTATATAAAATAAGTTAATTTTTTAATACAAAATAACTTTATAGAGATATAGGATAATATTATATTGACATGCCTGAAAAACATGTTAATAATGGTACGAGGAAATATTAGGAAAATGGATAACTTTCATTTTATAGATGTAAAATCTTCAATAGATAGGGCTGAAACGGCTTCCATAAAAGAAGCGATATTTCGTCGTGCTCGTGAAAAGTCTAATACTTTAGCAACAGAAAAGAACGAAAATTATTCAACACAAGTCCAAAATGATGTAATGGAAATTGCTCGTGAAAGTATTACAGAATCACCAATGAATCCATTTAATCAATTTATGGAAAATATGGGTTTGAATGCTAAGAATGTTGTTAATAATATTCAATCACAAAATGTAGCAAATTCAGCACCTGTTCAACAGGAAGCAAAAGTGTCACAAACAACACCTAACCTTGAAGAAATTTATACCAAAGAGGTTAAGCGTAATATAGAAAGTGTAAGCAATAAAACATTTGTTAATTCTGTAAAAGATGAAACAATGACTGCTGCAAGAAATCAGTTCCGTCAAGGAACAAATCTAATGGCTACGTTGAACTTTTTGAATACGCAAGCAGCAATACGAATGGCAGAGAGTGCTCATTCGAAAATAAATTACATCTCTTGATTATCTAACATATACTCTTGGTAATCTTACTTTTAAACGGCAAGTAAGTTCATAGTTTATTGTGTGTAAAATGTTTGCCCAGTTATCAATTGATAAATCTTGGTCATCTAATAATGTTATTATATCGCCTTCGTTCGCATCAATTCCTGTTATATCAAACATCATTTGATCCATTGTGATATTACCGATTTGTTTTATTTTTTGACCGTTTAGTTTTCCATAAATTTTGTTTGATAATGCTCTTGGTACGCCATCAGCATATCCAATTGGGATTGTTGCGACTTTTATATCTTTATCTGCAATATATGTATAACCATAACTTATACCATTTCCTTTTGACATTGTATGAATATTGGTTATACGTCCTTTTAAACCCATTACTTGTTTAAGTTCAGGTTTGAATAATAAGTCTTTTTCTAAATCTGGATAAAGTCCATATATTGCAATACCCATTCTTACCATATTTGATGGGAAATTATATGTCATTGAACCAGCAGTATTTAGAATATGTAATAATAATCCTGTTGTATCAATTTTAGAAATGATATCATTCCAACAATTAAATTGTTTTTGTGTCTTTTCACGACTTTCAGCATTTGCAAGGTGTGAAAAAATCCCCTTAAGTTCTAAATAGTCTGCTTTTTGTACAGTTTTAATAAAATCTACTGCAACATCTGGTTCTAAACCTATACGATTCATGCCGGTATCTAGTTTTATATGAACTTTTGGTTTTATACCAGTTCTTTCGTATGCTTGCTTACAAGCATTAAGATGTGCTTGAGAGAATATTGAAATTTCAATATTATTTTCTGCTGCAATTTCAAATGACCATACTGGAACAGCACCAACAACAAGAATATCACAATTGATTTTTTCTCGTCTAAGGTCTAAACCCTCATCAATTGATGCAACTCCAAGCATATCTATACCTGATGCTAACATTGTAGGTGCAATCATTGCTGCACCATGACCATAAGCATCTGCCTTAACTATACCTAATATTTTTTTATCTTTGGGAATATTATCTCTAAATTGTTTTACATTGTGGGCAACTGTTTCAAGATTGATTTCTACCCACGCATCTCTATGTGTATTTACTTGTGTTTGTCTTGTATTTTTCATAACTCTATTATATAACGAATGAAACAAAAAGACTGAATGTAAATTCAGCTTTTTTAAAATTTATGTTTCTTTATGATTTATGAACAACCGGAATATCCACAATTTAAACAAATATAGCACCCTTCAGCCATTTCTATTTTGTTTCCACATTCAGGACAAATTATTGTTTTAACTTCTCCTGATGGATTGTATTCTTCATTTTTTTCTGTCTGAATAGTTTTTTCAGGATTCTTAATTTTTTCTTTAATAATTTCTTCCGATTTTTTTTCTTCTTTTTTTAAATTCATAGGTTGGAAGGTTCTGGAATTATTTCTGTATACTGTAATTCCTTTTAAATGACTTTTGTATGCTAATATATATGTTTCTTTAATATCGTCACGTGTAGCAGATTCAACAAAGTTTACTGTTTTTGATACAGCATTATCTGTATGAAGTTGAAATGCTGCTTGCATTTTAACATGCCAGTATGGTGTTATATCGTGTGCAGTAACGAATATTTTTTTAACATTTTCTGGAATATTATTAATATGAGCAATAGAGCCATCTATTGCGATTTTTTTCATAAGTTCTTCAGAATATAGATTATGTTTAATCATATAATTTTTGAATATAGGATTAATTTCCAACATTTCTGTATTGTCTAAAATTAATCTTGAAAATACTAAACCGAACAATGGTTCAATACCACCAGAAGCACCAGCAATCATTGAAATTGTGCCAGTTGGTGCAATACATGTTGTTGTCGCATTTCTTATACCAAATTTTTTAATTTTGTTATCAAGTTCTTTCCATTGTTCATCAGAAATTTTGCCTGCAGATTTATCTTTATATTTGTTATAAAGATAATGTTCACTATCGTAAATACTACCTTTAAAGTTAGCAAATCTTCCTCTTTCTTTGGAAAGTTCAATAGATTCACATTTTGATTCATAATCTATAAATTCAATAATTTGTGATGCAAGTTTTGTTCCTTGTTCTGATGCGTAAGAAATGCCTATTTTCATAAGCATATCTGCCCACCCCATTATACCTAAACCGATTTTTCGGTTATTGTTTACCATTTCTGCAATTTGTGGTAATGGATACTTGTTAATAGTAATAATGTTATCTAAAAATCTAATAGCAGTTCTTGTTGTTTTTGCTAATAAATCCCAATCAACAGAGCAAGTTCCATCATTATTTTCTTTTACCATTTTATTTAGATTGATAGAACCTAAATTACATGCTTCGTAAGGTAAGAGTGGTACTTCTCCACAAGGGTTTGTAGATTCAATTGCTCCGATTTGTGGTGTTGGATTATCGTAGTTCATTGTATCTATGAAAACAATTCCTGGTTCACCATTTCTCCAAGCACTATCAACAATTTTATCAAATACAAATTTTGCATTTAGTTTACCTGTTGTTTTTTTAGTATGGGGGTTAACTAAATCATAATCTTCATTATTAAAATATGCTTCCATAAATTTGTCTGTAATGGCTACAGAAATATTGAAATTGTTTAATTTATTGTTATCGGCTTTGCAGTCGATAAATTCAAGAATATCAGGGTGATCAACTCTTAATATACCCATATTAGCACCACGTCTTGTTCCACCTTGTTTTACTGCTTCTGTTGCAGCATTGAATACTTCCATAAATGAAACAGGGCCAGAAGATATTCCCATTGTCGAGTGTACAACATCATTTTTAGGTCTTAATCTTGAAAAAGAAAAACCTGTACCACCACCAGATTGGTGAATTAGGGCTGTATTTTTGATTGTTTCAAATATTCCTTCTAATGAATCCTCTATTGGTAACACAAAACAAGCAGCCAATTGACCAAGTTCACGTCCAGCATTCATTAGTGTTGGTGAATTTGGCATAAATTGACAATTTGTTATTGCATCATAAAATCTATCTGATAATTTTTTGACATCATCTTTTGTCGCTCCATATTTTAAATCACCTTTTGCAACTGTATCTGCTACACGTCTAAACATATCGGCAGGTTTTTCTATACAGTTACCCTGAGTATCTCGTTTTAAGTATCGTTTTTCTAATACTTTTATGGCATTTTCAGATAAATTTATTTGTTCTTGCATGACCATTATTCTCCCTTTTTATTTTTTATATTATATCAAATTTTGGTTTTTTGTTTAATATTAAGAACAAAAATGTTTGAAAATTTATTAGACTTTTATATCACCACTTGGGGAATTCATTTTAATTATGGTATTTAGATAATGTTGTTATGTTTTATAACTATAATGAAGATTATCAATATGACAGTTGCATTTCAAAGGGTATTTGTTCTATCAACCCAAGAACATCTTCTTTGAGAGAAGTTTTAGTTATGTATTTGAAATTATTAGCGTTTTATACTTTGCAACTAAAACATTTAGGTTTAAAAAATAATTCGACTGAAGACATTATTTTGAACACTGTATCAGGTTTGATGTCAAACCTTGAAACTGGTAATGAACAGTTTTATCAAACTCTTATTAATTTGAAATTGATGATTTTAGAATCTATTCATACTTATAAAAAAATATGCGAAGAACGAGGAATAAAACCGAAAATAATTAAAACAGATATTAAATTAAATAAAAAATTAAATATTACACATTTAATTCAATTAGGAGAAAAAGAATTTAACCAAAAATTAAAAACAGTTTCTGATAAAAAAAGAAATTTGTTTGAGATAATGTTTTTAGTTTTAAAAAGTATATGTATAAATTTAGTTGAATTAAAGAGTTTTAAATTAGATGATAGTTGTGCTTATTCTGAAATTTTATATTTATTAGATACTTTAAATTATTTAGATTTATCCGAAAATCTACTTTTAAAAAAGATTAATAAAGGTGTAGAAATAGATTATTATTTGTATAATTTATTGAATAAAGTTCGAAAAGAGCAATATGGTGAACCAATTCAAGCAGAAGTTTCTTATACGACAAGACCGAACAAAGCAATACTTGTTGCCGGTACAAATATACAAGAATTAAAAAATGTTCTTGATGCAACAAAAGATAAGAATATTGATGTTTATACACATGGTGAAATGATTGTTGCATATACATATCCAAAATTTGGAGAATATGAAAATCTTGTTGGACAATTTGGAAAAGGTATTGAAAATTGTTTATTAGATTTTGCAACGTTTCCTGGTGCAATATTGATTGCTCGTCATTCATTAGAAAATATAGAATATTTATATAGAGGAAGATTATTTACAACAGATAATTTTGTACCTCAAGGTGTTGTGAAAATTAGTGATAATGATTATTCCCAATTAATAAGTTCTGCTCTTGATGCAAAAGGGTTTAAACATGGTAAAGAGAGAGAATCTATAAAAATTGGTTGTAATAATTCAGATTTTGAACAGAAAATTTCTCAAATTATAGAAAATATAAATCAATATAAAAATATTCTTATTATCGGAACAGAAGAACATACAACTGAGCAGAAAGAATATTTTGATAAATTATTGAAACATATCTCAGATAAAACATTAGTAATTTCTTTATCAGAGAAACATAAAGTTAAAAATTTTGTACATATAAATTTTGTATCAAATTTTTATATGATATATGAGATTTATAAAAGAATAAAAGATGTTGCTAAAACTAACAATGTCAAAATTAGTCTGTTTTTATCTAAATGTAATAAGCACACAATATCAAATATACTTAATCTTAAACGTTTGGGTTTAGAAAATATATATTTGAGCAAATGTACACCAATAATGCTTAATCCTACATTGACTAATACCTTAAAAACAGTATATGGAATTTGTCCAACAACAACTCCAAAACAAGATGCAAAGAATTGTTGTTCAAATTAGTGTTATCTGTCAATTTTTTCGATTAGTTTATCTAACATTGATGAGAAAATTTCAGAATTATATTTATCAATGATATCGTGGCATTCTTTTACTAGTGTATGAACTTTTTCTTTTGCTTGTTCTAAACCGTGTAAAGAAACGTAAGTTAATTTACCTGCTTCTTTATCTTTACCGATAGTTTTTCCAAGTTCTTCAAAGGTTGAAATTTCGTCCATAATATCATCATAGATTTGGAATGCTAATCCAAATTTTTGACCAAATTCTTCCATTTCTTCAACTTTTTCTTCTGAAGCATTCGCAATCATTGCACCTGTTTTTAATGCAAGTTTAAATAAATCAGCAGTTTTGTGTGTATGGATAAATTTTAAAGTTTCTTCTTTTGAGCCTTGAATATTTCCTTTTTCACTCTCAATATCAACAACTTGACCAGCAATCAATTTGTAAGCACCTGCTCTTAGAACGAATTCATGCAATACATTGATTAGAGTTTCTGCTTTTAGGTTTGTTGATTTTTCAATAATCAATTGTGGTGCAAAACTAAGTAGTGCATCACCAGCCAAAACTGCAACTGCTTCGCCAAAAACTTTGTGATTTGATGGTTTACCACGACGGAAATCGTCATTATCCATGCAAGGTAAATCATCATGTATAAGGCTTTGAGCGTGTAACATTTCGATTGCACAGGCTGTTGGTAGTGCATCTTCATAGTTACCACCCATTATTCTACAAGTTTCTAAACACATTACTGGACGTAGTCTTTTTCCTGGAAGTGTTACTGTGTATTTCATTGACTTAAATATGTCTTCTGGATATTCAATAGGCATATATTCATCTAATTTTTTATCTACTAATTCAATGTATTTATTCATCTTTTAGTTCCTTATATAAATCTTGTTTTAGAGTTTTTCTAGACGATTGTCTTTTGTTTGTGCTAATTTTTACTGTTGTTTTGTTGAAATTTTGTTTGTGTCTGGATTCTATTTTTTTGCCTTGATATTTGATTTTTTCTTTGTATTCATTTGCTTCTTTGACAAATTCAAGGTAACTTTCATATCGTTCAGGTGCAAATTTTTCAATATCTTCTTTAATTTTACAGCCGTCTTCGTGAATATGCAAACAATTTTGATATTTACAACAATTTTGATATGGTCGGAATTCTCTAAATAGTTTATAAACATCTTGTGGTAATAGAAAATCAAATTTCAAATTACTAAATCCAGGTGTATCTATAATTCTAATTCTATCTGAGATTTTCATAATTTCGCAATGTCTTGTAGTATGTGTACCTCTTTGGGTTTTTTCACTTACATTTTTAGTTTTTAGTTCAAATTCTGGGTTAAGTGAATTTATTAAACTAGATTTACCTACACCAGATTGACCGCATAATACAGATATTTTGCCGTCCATTAGTTCTTCAAATTCATCAAGTTCAAGACCTTCTAATGCTGAGGTGAATACAATATCATATCCTAATGGTTCATATATTGAGAAAACTTTTTCAATAAGTTCGTCATCTGAAGATAAATCATTTTTGTTAAAACATAGTTTTATATCAAGATTATAATATTCAGCAAAAGCGATATATCTATTTAGTTGATGAAAATCTAATGCTGGCTCTTGTACGGCAGAAACGATAACAACTTGATTAACATTTGCTGCTGCCGGTCTTGGTATAAAATTTTGTCTTGGGTGAATATTTGTAATATAGCCATTTTCGATATCTACGAAATCACCTACATAGATTTTTTGGTCTTGTTTTTTTAATACTTCTCGAATTTTGCATTCAAAAATTTCATCATTACTATTCACATAGTAAAAATCAGAATGTATTTTATAAACTTGTCCACTAAATTTATTTGGCATAATATTCAGCAACTCTTTCAATTTGCTCAATGATATTTTTTAATGCATCAAATTTTGCTAATTTTGATGATTTTTCTTTTAGTTCTTGGACTTTTTCAGGATTTTCTCGTAAATCTACTAGAATTTTTAATAATGAATTTGGTTCTGTGTCAGCATCTTCCATATAGATACAAGCATCTTGTTCTAATACATATTTAGCATTTTTGCGTTGATGGTCTGCTGCTGCATAAGGATATGGTATAAGAATTGGTGCAACATCAGATGCAAAAATTTCTGATAAACTCAAAGAGCCGGCTCTTGAAATTACAATATCAGATGCTTTTACAACTGTTACCATATCATCAAAATACGGTCTTACTATAATATTTTTATCTCTGTCATAGTCACGATACAATTTTGATAATCTATCAGTTACATCAAAATAATTTTTTCTACCTGTTTGGAAAATTATTTGATATTTATGTTCTTGTGATAATTCTTTTATTATTTCAACGAATGCTTTATCTATTGATTTTGAACCTTGAGAACCACCCATTACGCATAATACAGGTCTATCAGGTTTTAGACCTAAGTTTTCTTTTGCTTTTGATTTAGTTAAACTTTTGAATGCAGGTCTTAGTGGGTTACCGTTTACAAAGCAATATTGGCAATTGATGAAATTTTTTGCACCTTCAAATGCTAATGAAACGCATTTTGCTTTTGGTGCTAATTTTCTTGTCACGATTCCCGGTTGCATATCGCAATCGTGTAACATATATGGTACTTTGCCAGTAATAGCAGCAGCAATAAGTATTGGTGCTGAAACATATCCACCTGTACCAAAAATCATATCAGGTTTGTATTTGTGTAAGTAATAAAGACTTTTTAGAATAGCAAAGCAAAGTTGTATTCCCCAAAAGATAAAGTGTAGGCTCAATTTTCTTGGCATACCTTTCACATGAACTGGTAGGAAATTATACCCTTTTTGTTCAGCAATACCATATTCCAAATTATCTGGATTACCTACATAATATACAGTGTTTTCTGGATTAGAAATCAATTCATCTGCAACAGCAATTGCAGGATAAATATGTCCACCAGTACCACCACCTGTTATAAAATATGTTTTTTTAGACATCTTGTCTTACCCTTATTGTTTCTACTTTCTTTCTTGATATATTTAATAAAATACCTATCATACCTAGTGTAATCATTACAGATGAACCACCATAACTAATGAACGGTAATGGAACACCTGTTGCAGGTAACATTGAACTTGCAACACTCATATTCAAAAATGCTTGGAAACAAATGGAGAATGTTAAACCAATTGCAAGTAATTTACCATACATATCAGGACATCTTGATGCAATAGAGAAACCTCTTTGCAAAATAGTCCAGAATAAACCGATTAAAAATACACAACCGATAAATCCTAATTCTTCACCAATAACAGCAAAGATAAAGTCGGTGTGTGCTTCTGGTAACCAGCCTAATTTTTGTTTAGATGCACCGAAACCACAGCCCCACAATCCACCTGATGCGAATGCTACCATTGATTGAATAATATTGTAACCAGCACCTAATGGATCAGATTCTGGGTGTAACCAAATATTGATACGTTGAAGTTGGTATGGGTGCAAGAATTTACCTAGCAAATTAAAGTTTATACAAGCACCAATTCCACTTATTGTTACAAGAGTTGCAACACTGCCAATAATTGGTAAAAACATTTTTTTAATCCAAGATATTGCACCACCTGCAGCAAGATACATAACAACAGAGGTTGCAAATAAAAGGATAACCATACTTAAATTTGGTTGTTTAAGGATTAAGAATACCATTGCTAAAATTAATCCAAATGTTGGCCATTTTGAAGTATCAGTTAAATTGGTATCTTTAGAAAAAACTTTTGCCAAAAGCATTACTACTGCCGGTTTTGCAAATTCTGATGGTTGCAAACTGAATGGACCGATACTAATCCATCGTTGTGCACCATTGATAACGTCACCTACGGCTAGTACTATTGCTAATAAACCGATTACTACAAATGCGAATGCATTTGTTACATTTACTAATTTTTTGTAATCAAAATTACATAACATTCTTAGTGCAAAATACCCAAGAACAACACCACCAATTTGAATTAAGGTAAAGTGAAGCGGACTAATTCCATAATTTATACATTTAGGTACACTTGCAGAAAATACTGACATAATACCTAAAACAACAAGAAAAACTACAACAACAGTAAGAATCCTATCCGGAGGAGTAATTACAATATTTTGTTGAGTCATATTTCTTATTTTTCTTGGTCCATTATTTCTTTGATAATACATATTTTTTAAATACCGTTCCTCTTTCTTCGTAACCTGAGAACATATCAAAACTTGCACATGCAGGTGAGAGTAATACCACATCAGGATTTAATTCTATTGATTTGTCAATAGCACTTTCCATAGTGGTTTCTTTGATTATATTATCAAAACCATTTGATTTTAAATTTTCTTCAAAACGTTCAGTTGCTTCTCCAATAAGAATAACTGTTTTTATATGTTTGTTTACAGAATTACAAAATTCTTTTAAATCTGTAAGTTTATCTCTACCGCCAGCAATAAGAACAACATTTTGGTTATTGAATGAATCAATAGCAACGATTGCTGCCTCAGGATTAGTGGCTTTTGAATCGTTGTAGAATGTTATTCCATTATATTCTCGAACTTTTTCAAGTCTATGTTCAGGAGCACTAAAATCCATAATAGCAGATTTTATATGTTCATTAGATATTCCAACAAGTTTTGCAATAATGATTGCACACATTATATTTTGATAATTGTGATGTCCTACAAGTGGACATTCTTTTAAATCTATTATTTTTTCTTCTTGTTTATTGCGTTTGTAATAAATAGAATTAGATTTGATGTAGCAACAATTATCTTCTACTTCTTTATCAAACAAAAATACTTCGCCACCACAAGTTTTTGAAAATTCTAATAATTTTTTGTCGGCACCGTTAAATATAGAAAATTCAGGTGTTTGTTCATTTCTGAATAATTGTGCTTTAGCATCAAAATATTTTTCTACTGAGCCGTGCCAAGTGATATGGTCAGGTGTGAAGTTTGTCCAACAAGCAATTTTTGCTTTGAATGGAATGCTATGCACAATTTGGAATGAACTCATTTCGCATACAAAGTAATCAACATTATCATTTAATAAAGCACAAGGTGGTTTTCCAATATTTCCACAAGCAGGAGCATTAAATTCTGTTGATAATATATGTGATGTTAGTGCAGTTGTTGTTGTTTTTCCGTTAGTTCCTGTTATTGCAACAAAAGGACTTTTTGTTTCTAAATAAGCAAGCGAAACTTCTGAAATAATTTGTACATTACGACTTTTCAATTTTAAATAAATTTCACTATCTAAAGGTACTGATGGACTTGTAACTGCAAGATGTACATCAGAAATGAATTCTTCACTATGAGAACCCATTTCAATTTTGATACCAAGTGATTTTAATTCTTCAATTAGTTGTTTATCTTCTGATTTTTCTTGTCTATTTTCTGTTATATAAACATTTGCACCACATTGAGCCAAATATCTAGCAGCAGCAGTACCACTAACAGACAAACCTAATATTAAAACTTTTTTACCATTCCAATTTGATGACATAATTAAAATCCTATACTAATACTTTAAATAAACAAATTGCTACAATCGCACAAATCATTGAGAATGTTGCAAATGCAGTAACGATTTGTTTTTCATTGTATCCACATAATTCAAAATGGTGATGAATAGGTGACATTTTGAATACTCTTTTTCCTGTTAGTTTGAAACTAGTAACTTGAATGATTACTGATAATGTTTCAATAACAAAGATACCAGCCAAGATGATAAGGTAGATTTCAAACTTACCCATAACGGCTAATACACCTAATAATCCACCAATAGCAAGTGAACCAGTATCCCCCATGAATACTTGTGCTTTTGGTTTGTTATATCTCAAGAAACCTAGTAATGCACCAGTTACAGCAGCAGCAATAATTGCAAGGTAATTATAACCTGATAATTGTGCAATAACTGCACAAGCAAAGAATGCAAATACACCAGTTGATGCAGCCAAGCCGTCTAAGCCGTCTGTTAAATTGTACGCATTTGATGCACCTGTTATAGCAAAAACTGCTAATATCGGGTAGAACCACATTAAATCAACTGAATAATGACCAAAGGAAATATAAGTACCTTTGCTATTTGTAACCATTACGTAAAGTACTGGTAAAATAGCAATTAATATCTGTCTTAAAAATTTTCCTTTAGCACTTAAACCTTTATTTTCTTTGCCTTTAATTTTAAGGAAATCATCTTGAAATCCTGCTAGTGCATAGAATAAGAAAGTTATTAAAACAATCCAAGCATGTGTGCTAAATTTTTGTGCCATAAATAATGTTATAACTGATGCCATTAAGGCTGATATAATAATGAATACACCACCAGTTGTTGGCGTTCCTTCTTTTTGTTTATGGTTTTCTGGTGCTAAATCTCTTATATATTGACCAATTGTTTTCTTTTTTAAGAAATCAATATAAGGTATGCCAAACAACAAGCATAGTATCAAGCCTAATAAAAAGGCGATTATCATCATTATCATTTATTTTCTCCTTTTAAATACGTCAAAATCTCTTCAAATTTCATAGACCTAGACGCCTTTAAGAATATTGTAGTACCAATTTCAATATTAGCAAGAATGTAACGAGCGACATCTTCGTTTGTTTGGAAGTGTTTTGTAAAACAAACTTTTATTTCATCAGAAATATTTTTTGATGCATTTCCAACTGTTAGAATTTTTGCGTTTGGTTTATTTTTATTATTTATAAATTTACCAACTTTTTTGTGGTAAAAATTTTCATTTTCTCCAAGTTCTCCCATATCACCGAGAACAATTACAATATTTTCATACAAATCTAAAATAGTATTTGTTGCTGCAATCATTGAATCTGGGTTTGCGTTATAACTATCGTTAATAATATTGTATCCACCAATTTTTTCTATTTCCCAACGTTTTTCGATTGGTTTATAGTTTCTTAATCCTTGTGCAATCAAATTGTATTCTATATCTAATCGTTTTCCGACTTCAATTGCAGCAAGAGAGTTTTCAACATTATAATCGCCTTCAATGTTTAGTTCATAAATATCATTTTTATATTCATATTTTGAATATCCGATTTTTTTGTTAATGATTTTGGTGTCGGATAATGAATAATAGATTTTTTTACCGGTATAATCTGTTGTTTGTTTTATTAATTCATCGTTGTGAGCAATTAATATACCATTTGGTTTTTGGAATTTTGTAATTTCACATTTTGCTTTTGCAATATTTTCACGAGAACCAAGTCTGCCAATATGTGCAGTTCCGACATTTGAAATGATAGAAATATTTGGTTCGGCATATTTAGAAATTAATTCAATTTCACCAAGTCCACGCATTCCGGCTTCTATAATAAGTATTTGTGTATCTTCGTTTATTGAAAATACTGTTTGGCAGAAACCTATTTCATTATTGTGGTTAAGAGGTGTTTTTACTGTTTTGTATTTTTGTGAGCATACGGAATAAACAAGTTCCTTTGTTGTGGTCTTGCCTGAACTACCAGTAATCATAATGACTTGTGGATTGATTTGATTTCTTCTGTAGTTTGCAAGTTCTAGATATGCTTTTTTTGTATCAGGTACTTTTAGGGCAACGACACCGTCAATAATTGTATTATCGGTTGTAAAATAGCCAATAGCACCATTTTCTATTGCCTTATCAATAAATTTTTCACCATCAAAACGTTCACCTTTTAAAGGTATGTAAAAATCGTCTTTTTTAATAGTTCGAGTATCTGTTGAAAAATTTGTAATATTTTTGTCTAAAAGATTTTCAGGTGCAGACAAAATTTCTGCATTTGTTATTTTTGCTATCTCTTCAATACGTATCATAATTTAGATTTTATCACAAAAACCATAAAGGAGGTTTTTAAAAAAAGTTTTAATTTGTCAATTTGTTAAATTTTAGTATTTCATTTCTTCTTGAATTATTTGGTTAGTCGCAAAAGCGTGGTTTTGCTCCTAGTTACGGGCTAGACTACGTCGTCGCCCTACCAAAAATTCGCTTTGACCGCAAAGTGACGAAGTAATCCAGTATAGAGTCATTCCGAATTTATTTCAGAATCTCTTTCAAATAGATGCTGAAACAAGTTCAGCATGACCGTTGGATTTTTGGATAACTTTTTATAATTATTGTCTTTTTGTCATTCCGAATTTATTTCGGAATCTCTTTATAAATAGATGCTGAAACAAGTTCAGCATGACCGTTGGGTTTGTGGATAACCTTTTATAATTATTGTCTTTTTGTCATTCCGAATTTATTTCAGAATCTCTTTGTAAATAGATGCTGAAACAAGTTCAGCATGACCGTTGGGTTTGTG
>SAMEA3663118__coassemble_169_pt1 | contig 27734 bp, 28 predicted proteins | sample SAMEA3663118__metabat2_high_PE_014 | metagenome-assembled genome bin SAMEA3663118 (sample SAMEA3663118) | pig gut metagenome | biome: pig gut; feature: pig-associated habitat; material: faeces | place: Denmark | collected 2012
TTTCAAATAGATGCTGAAACAAGTTCAGCATGACGGTTGGGTTTGTGGATAACCTTTTATAATTATTGTCTTTTTGTCATTCCGAAACGAGTTCGGAATGACTCTATTCTGGATTATATTTTTTATTATTATATTTGTACTGGATTATTTCGTCGCTTTGCTCCTTGTAATAACGTAATTTAACAATTGACAAATAAAATTCGACCTTAACGTAATGAACCATCATTGTTTTATTCTGCTCTATGTTGAGGTGTTTGAGTGAATTTACTAACATATTAAAATATTGGTAAATTCACGAGTTCCGAAACTCTATGCAGAATGATTATTTATGATGTGTGAATGAAGTTCAGGTCAGGAGTTTCTTTTGTTTCGTTTTCTTGTCGGCACAAGAAAATGAAAGTAACAATTAAACAAATTAAAAACTTTACATAGATTCCGAAACGAGTTCGGAATGACTCTATAGTCGTAAAACTATTGAATAAATCAAATCTATTATTATAAATAAACTTTAATTTACATTATATTCATAACAACTATAGTTGATATAAAAACTATGCCTATTACAAACATAATGAACGCAATGCAATGCAAATAAGCATGTCTGTTCGATGAATTAGCATCTAATCCTCTTACAATAGATTTAGAATAATCATTTCTCAATTTATTTTTCTGAGCATCAAACTCATTATTCATTATTTTTCGTAAATTGTATAAACTTTCTAATTTTTTTCTTAAAAACGGTTTTGCAATTATGTTACGATGCATTTTTATACTAGCATCATCATCTAATTCATTGTCTATATAAGCAGACAATTCTCTTAATTGAATATCATCTTTTTCTACATTATCTATACATTCAGAAATATTTTCAAAAGTATTCATGTTTGAATTTTCTTCAACAATTATTTGATTATAAGAATCTTTTAAATCAGTAATAATTGAACTTAACATATTATATCTAATATGACAGGTTGGACACTCTTTTAAGTGCTCTTCAAATGCTTCTTTTAAAGTTTCATTTAATTCATTATTTAAATAAAATGATATCAATCCTTCAAATTGATTACATGAAATTTTCATAAAAACTCCTTATATATATTCTTGTAATTCTTCTTGGAGTTTTAGACGTGCTCGTGAAATTCTAGATTTTACTGTCCCAATATTTGTATTGGTTAAGTTTGCTATATCATTATAACTCATACCCTCAAATTCACGTAAAACTATTGCAATACGTGAATTTATTGGTAGTGACAATATGCAATTTTTTATGATACAACCCAATTCTGATGCCAAACATTTATCTAGCGGTTGATATGATTTATCTTCTATATTTATATTTTTAATATTATCAATATCAAGATGCTGTGTTTTATTTGATTTTTTACGGATTTCATCATAAAAAATATTGAGTGCAATTCTATTAGTCCAAGTTTTAAAACAACTAATATCTTTTAAATTGTTAATATTTTTTGCAATCTTAACTAATGTTTCTTGGGTTAAATCTGCGACTAATTCTCGTTTACTACAAAGATGTGAAAATATGGCAAAAATTTCTTTTTGTATGCGTTTAATTAACTCTTCTAGTGCCTTAAAATCATCATTTTGTGCCATTTCAATTAACAAATATTGAGGTATTTTTTTGTAATTTGCTTTTACCATAAAAACTCCATAATATGAGTTTATGAAGTTTTATAATTTTATATAATACTCTTTGTTATATAATCAAATAGGCATTATAATATTTTGTTAATTTATATAAAAAGGAAAAAATATTGACGAATAAAATAAAACAAACATTCAATCAAATTATTTTAAATCGTAAGCATTTAGGTGTGGAATTTAATGGCAAAGAATTTTTAAACACTGATATTGGACTAAATAAAGTTGCAAGTATATTAGATAGCGGGACTGATATAATCTTGTTAAACAATAACTTTAATAATGACAAAACATTTCTAGATACTGCAATTAAAATAAAACAACTTTGTGCAATGTTCGATGCGTTATTGTTAATTCAAAACAGGGCAGATATTGTGTTTTTAGCAGAAGCAGACGGACTTTATTTAGACAAAAATAGTCTTTCTATACACCAAGCAAAAGAAATTGTCGGCGAAAAGACTATAATAGGAATGAGTATAAATTCCACTATAGAAGCAATTTCAGCAATAAAAAATGGTGCTGATTATATTTGTTTTGAACAAATATTTTCAACACCAACTACACCTGCTATGAATTCGGCAGGATTAGAGTATGCAAAATGGGTTAGCGAGAATTTTTATATACCGGCTTTTGTTAGGGGAAATATCAATTACAGCAATATTAAATTATTATCTAAATCTCAAATAAATAAGATAATAGTTGGAAATATTGTAACTGATTCTGATTCCCCAAACTTAGCAACCGAAAAATTTGTCGAACTATTAAAATCTAACTCTTAAAATTTCCCCAAAAACAAAATTCTGGTTATATCAAACCTAAAACTTTTTTATACCAAGAAAAAGTTTCTAATTCAGAACCATTGAAAGTTGTTTTAATACATTGTTTTTTTAGATAGTTTTCAAATTCATCATTGAAGCTTGATTTGCTTTCTTTTACTTTTGACGCAGTTTTCATAAAAATTTCTCCTATGTTGGAAAAGTCGCACACAATTTATAACATTTAATAACGCTAAACTTCAATAAATCTAATACATTCATTATAAACTTTTTTTTTGAAGTTGTCAATGAAAGCAATCCTTTTTTAGATTTTTGTTACAATTCTTTAAAAACTTCAATTTGCATGTTATTACTGCGTTACACATGATGATTGTTTTATTTTGAATAGATTTATTATGTTACAAACTTGATTTTTAAAATTTTCATGCCTGTATTTTGAAGAAATTATAAACAAACGTCATAAAACTTATGATAAAACTTCACAATTAAGTTTGTTTTTGTTATTATTTTTAAGCATATTAATATGAAAAAGGGAGAAATATAGTGAAAACAGCATTAAAATCACATAATTGCGGACAAATTACTGCAAAAAATATTGGTGAAGAAGTAACCCTTTCAGGCTGGGTTTCTTGTGTTAGAGATTTAGGCGGAATTATTTTCGTTGAGTTAAGAGATAGAACAGGATTTTTTCAACTTGTAGCAGATCCTCAAATCAATCCTGATATCCACAATATATTTTCAAAGTTAAAAACTGAATCAGTTATTACTGTAAAAGGTAAAGTTACAATGAGACCGGAAGAAACATATAATGATAAACTTCCTACTGGTGAAGTTGAAACTTACCCAACTTATGCAAATATTTTATCTGAAGCGAAAACATTGCCATTCGTATTAGATGATGAAAATGTTTCAGAAGATGTTAGATTAAAATATCGTTACTTAGACATTAGACGTGAAGAAATGCTTCATAATTTAATGCTTAGACATAAAATTGTAACTGCTGTAAGAAACTATTTGAATGACCAAGATTTTATGGAAGTTGAAACTCCTATTCTTATCAAAACAACTCCGGAAGGTGCTAGAGATTATTTAGTTCCATCAAGAGTTCAAGAAGGTAAATTCTATGCACTTCCACAATCACCACAAATTTTCAAACAACTTCTTATGGTTGGTGGTATTGAAAGATATTATCAAATTGCAAAATGTTTCCGTGACGAAGATTTGAGAGCAGACAGACAACCTGAATTTACTCAAATTGATATGGAAATGTCTTTCGTTGACCAAAATAATGTTATTGCAATGACAGAAGGTTTAATTCAAGCCGCATTCAAAGAAGCAGGTATTGATGTAAAACCTCCATTCAAAAGAATTACTTGGCAAGAAGCAATGGATAAATATGGTTCAGATAAACCTGATACAAGATTTGGTCTAGAATTGTTTGACATTGGTGACATCATTCTTGAATCTAACTTTGACATCGTTAAAAACACATTAAAAGCAGGTGGTATCGTTAGAGGTATCAAAATTGAAGGTGGTGCTAAATATTCTAGAAAAGATATTGATGATATTACAAAACTTGCTGTATCATTCGGTGCTAAAGCACTTGCAAATATTATTTACAACGAAGATGGCACTGCAAAATCACCAGTTCTTAAATTCGTTACAGAAGAACAAGCAAAACAAATTCAAGAACGTGCTGGTGCAAAAGCAGGAGATATTATTTTCTTCGTAGCAGATAAACCAAAAGCAGTTTATGACATTATGGGCAGATTAAGATTACATTTCGGTAAGAAACTTAACTTAATCAATGAAGATGACAATGCTTTATTATGGGTTGTTGACTTCCCTATGTTTGAATGGTCTGATGAGGAAGGCAGATTTATGGCAATGCACCACCCATTCACATCACCAAATCTTGAAGATTTAGACAAATTAGATAGTGGTGATTTAGGTCACGTAAATTCTATCGCTTATGATATCGTTTACAATGGTACAGAATTAGGTGGTGGTAGTGTTAGAATCCACTCACCAGAAGTTCAAAAGAAAATATTCAAAGCATTAGGTTTGTCTGATGAAGAAGCACAAGAAAAATTCGGATTCATGGTTAATGCATTCCAATACGGAACACCTCCTCATGCTGGTTTAGCAATCGGTTTAGATAGATTGGTTGCCCTACTTTGCAGAACTGACTCTATCAGAGATGTTATTGCATTCCCTAAAAATTCGGGTGCTAAATGTTTGATGACAGATGCACCAGCAGAAGCATCTTTACAACAATTAAGAGAACTTCATTTAAAAAGTACCGTTAAACCTCAAAAATAATAACGGAATTTAATAATAAAAAAGACCTGATATTTTTGTCAGGTCTTTTTTTATGTAAATATTCTTTAAGATGATTTGGCAAAACAAAGAGCATTAGAATTAAAATCTATATATGATAATTTGAAATACTAATCATTTATTTTTTCTAAATTTTATATTAATCATTGATTAAATAATAAATTAATCATACAATATACACAGTGAAAGTTTAAATAAGAGGGAAAATATGACAGTATTAGATTACGAATTGGCTCAAAATGAAGGACAAATTACACAAATTATCGGTCCAGTTATTGACGTTGAATTTCCACACGGTACTTTACCAGAAATTTATAATGCACTTAATATTACAACTGATGATGGAACAACAATTGTTGCAGAAGTTCAACAAATGTTGGGTGCAAACAAAGTTAGAACTGTAGCAATGTCATCTACAGACGGCTTAAAAAGAGGTATGAAAGTTGTTAATACTGGTGAACCTATCAAAATTCCTGTAGGTAAACCTATATTAGGAAGAATATTAAACGTAATCGGTCAACCTGTTGATAAATTAGGAGATATTGAAACTAATGATTATCTGCCTATTCACAGAGAATCACCAAAATTAACTGACCAAAATACTGACATAGAAATCCTTGAAACAGGTATCAAAGCAATCGATTTACTTCAACCATACCAAAAAGGTGGTAAAATCGGTCTGTTTGGTGGTGCTGGTGTTGGTAAAACAGTTCTTATTATGGAACTTATTCACAACATTGCACAAGAACACTCTGGTGTATCTGTTTTCGGTGGTGTTGGTGAAAGAACACGTGAAGGTAATGACCTTTGGAATGAAATGAAAGAATCAGGTGTACTTGATAAAGTTGCTCTGATTTATGGTCAAATGAACGAACCACCTGGAGCAAGAATGAGAGTTGGTCTATCTGCTCTTACTGCTGCAGAATATTTCAGAGATTTTTCAAAACAAGACGTGTTGTTATTCATTGATAACATTTTCAGATTTACTCAAGCAGGTTCAGAAGTATCTGCATTGTTAGGTCGTATGCCATCAGCCGTTGGTTATCAACCTACACTAGCAACAGAAATGGGTGAACTTCAAGAAAGAATTACTTCTACAAAAGATGGTTCTATTACTTCTGTACAAGCAATTTATGTACCAGCAGATGACTTAACAGACCCTGCTCCTGCAACAACATTCTCTCACTTAGATGCATCAACTGTATTATCAAGACAAATCGCATCTTTAGGTATCTATCCTGCTGTTGATCCATTAGCATCAACTTCAAGAGTTTTAGATCCTAATATTATTGGTGAAGAACACTATGAAATAACAAGAAAAGTTCTTGAAATACTTCAAAAATATAAGGAATTACAAGATATTATCGCAATTCTTGGTATGGATGAACTTTCTGAAGAAGATAAAGAAACTGTAAACAGAGCAAGAAAAATTCAAAGATTCTTATCTCAACCATTCTATGTTGCTGAACAATTCTCTGGTATAGCAGGAAAGTATGTAAAACTTGAAGATAGTATAAGAGGATTTAAAGAAATTATCGAAGGTAAACATGATGATTTACCAGAACAAGCATTTTACATGGTTGGTACTATTGAAGAGGCTGTTGAAAAGGCAAAAACTTTGTAATAGATAAGGATTGAATATGCATTTAAAACTTATAACTCACGATAGAATAGTTTTTGATGAAGACGTTAACGAAATCTATACAAGAGGTGTTGACGGTGAGTTTGGTATATTAGAAAATCACGTACCAATTATGACAGCACTAGATGTTGGAGTAACAAAAGCCGTTCAAGGTGATAAAATAAAATTATTTACTACTATGGGTGGTATTTTCCAATTTAAAGATAATGATGCTATTATCTTGACTGATAATGCTGAATCAGGTAGTGATATTGATGTAGCAAGAGCAAAAGCCGCAAAAGAAAGAGCAGAAGCAAGGCTTGCTGATAAGAGTGCTGAAATAGATGCAAAAAGAGCAGAGGCAGCACTTGCAAGAGCAAAAGCAAGATTGAAAGTTGCACTAAATAAATAATTTAATTCAAACTTTTTTCAACAAGTTCTTTGGCGATATTCAGTGCTTTGTTAAATATTTCCTTATTAGAATAGAAGTCTTTTCTTTCTATGTAAGGTTTGACGATTTTGCGTGCGTAAGAACCGATAGCAATACCTTTATAATCGATTCCGCACATTTGAGCCAAATGTGCTGTTTTGGAATTTGTACCACCAGAAATTAAAATATATACAGGTAATTTTGCGTCTTGAATTATTTCAGCCATTGCAACTGCTTGTAATGTTGTTTTATATTCATCATCGCAACCACTCATTGGAATGCCGTCGGCTTGAATAATGGTACTGTATGGTTTTCTAGATTTTATCATTCTTTTAATTCGTTCAAGGACTTGTTTATTACCTAAATTCAATCTATCAATACAAATACTTAATACACCATCAAAATTATTATTTATTATAGACCATTTTTCATCTATATCATTGTCGAATTCAGAAGTTGCGTGAAACTCAATGCAATCAATGCCTTCTTTTACTAATTCAGGTAATACAACATTTAAGTCTATGTCAGTATCATAAGATGATATTGCATCATAATGACAAAATTGAATACATTTACCACAACCTATACATTTTTTTTCATCAATAACACAATTTGTTATTGCTTTATTTATACAAACAGCCTCACAACTATAACAATGTTTACATTTATTTTTATCAATTTTTGCTTTTGATATGTGAGGATCACCTTTCATTCCAGTACTAACACAAATATATCTATTATTAGTAACTCCAGAAATTTCAATACCTTTTTTTGCTGCTAATAAAATATCTTTTTTTGCACAAATATCAAAAATTTCGCAGCCAGCCAAAGAATATAATGCTGTCAAACGTTCAACCTCTTGTGGACATTCATTTCCTGCACCACAAACTAATTTGAAAAGTTTATTTTTACTATCTAAAAAATCTCTAAACATTATAACAATTATAACATTTACAAAAAATATGACTAAATATATTGTATAAAATTTCAAAAATAATGCTATAATAGAAAGATAATGAAGTTTTCTGTAAGAAACATATTTTTTACAATATTTATATTGTTATTATCACCAATGGTATTTGCTATAGAAGAAATACCATTACAAACAGATAATAATAATCTTAAAATGGAAATTTTTGAAGAAAATCAAGAAGATGAGATTTCTGAGGAAGAAGAATACCAAGATATAAGTTCAAAACCGTTAAAAAATAATGTTTATGAAAAAGGTTTAAAAGAAAAATTAAAAGATGTTTATGAACTTGAAGTATCAGATAATGACCACCAAGAATTTTTATTTAATAATATTTTGACGAAAAAATTCGAGAATGGTCCACTTGATAATATTGGTGTATGGGGTGTATGGAGAGGTGCTTTAAATATTGATATGTTCAAGCATAACACTAATACTACAGTTAATTATAATATCCTAGAAAGTCGGTTACATGGTAATTTTAAAAATAAAAAAACATCTTTTATAATAACTACAAGATTTGTTCCACAAAATGAATTTGGTTTTATGCAAAATTTGTTTGCAGACTTTTTTATTAGGCATAAAATAAATAAAAATACTACAATTACTATGGGTAATAGTAGAACTCACACAGGACAAGAAGGTGCAAAAACAGAACTTTTATTACCATTGTATGCATACTCACAAATTAGTAGAAATTTTGGTAATATTAGAAAACTTGGTGTACGTATCAATGGTGATTACAAACTAATCGATTATGATATAGGTGGATATTCATCAGGTACTTATTTTAGAGAATATTTTCCAGGAGCAGAATTTAATGGTTGGGTAAACTTAAAACCATTAGGCAAAACGAATGGTAAATATGGCGATTTAAAAATCGGTGGAGGTTTAACCTCTGGACGAAGACACTTTAATTATACAGTAGTTGGTGGTTATGTAAGATATAAATATAAAAAGTTCGGTGCAGATTTTGAAATCGCAAATGCCGATGGTTATAATGGCAGAGTAGGTTATTCAACAACTCATGCCAGAGGCTATTACACAACTCTTTATTACGATATAAACAAAAAACTACAACTAATCGCAAGATATGATGAATTTATACCAAACTGTAATTATTCTAACAAAAGAGCAAGAGAATATAGTGCAGGTGTAAATTATTTTATAAAAGGTCCTGCTTTAAAATTAATAGTTAACTATATTTTTAGACAAGATGATTATAGTCAAGATTCTCACAGAATACTTGTAGGGACTCAGGTAATGTTATAAAATTTCAGCCAAAACTTTATCTGATTTGAATTTTTTATCAGAATGACTAGCCAAATATTCTTTCAATAGATTAAAACAAACTATACATATTTTGTCTGTGGCTTTTTTATCATAATCGCTTTCATAATTAAAATCAAACTGTAACATCGCAACTAAAAAATCTCTAATTTTATTATGCATTTTTAATGGAATATGATATTTTGAGTTACATTCAATGCAAAATACTCCGCCACGTTCTTTTGAAAAATACATTTCTTCATTCAAAATACGTTTGCCACAACATAAACAAGTATCAAATTCTGGAATAATACCAGATATCAACATCATCTTTAATTGAAATTTGATGACAGCAATAATAACATCTTTTTTTTCAATGGCAGAAGATATTTTTTCTAATGCAGAATATAACAATTTATAAGTTTCCTCAGAACTAGGATCATCTTCTAAACCATAATTTGCAACTATTTCAGAAATGTAAGAAGAAAACATCAACTTCAACATATCTTCTCTAATTTTTCTAAAAGGGTTGATAGTTTGAGCCTGACAAATTGTATCTAGATTTCTACCTCTTGAAAACATAAGAGTATTAGCAATCAAAGAATCCATTCTAGCACCAAGTTTGCTTTTAGGACGTTTGACTCCTTTTGCAACACTTCGCATTAGACCTTTGTCTTTTGAATACATAACAATAATTTTATCTGCATCACTTAAGTCATAAGAACGCAGATTAATTGCATCTGTTGTATAATTCTTATCCGCCAAATCTATTCTCCTTATATTATTCTACAACAGAAAATAAATATGGACTATAATTTACAACTTATTTTTTTACACGAACACCTTCAACTTCGTGAACATTTTCTACAACCAAAAATGCTTTCTTATCTATACGTCTAACAATTTCTTTAACTTTTGCCATCTCTAAACGTGATACAACACAATATGTAAGGATTTTCTCTTCACCAGAATATCCACCACGACTTTTCATATACGTAACACTAACATCTAATTCTTTCATAATTGTTTTACCAATTTCTTTATAGAATTCAGAAACAATTCTTACAGATTTAGAACTATTAAAACCATCAATTACAACATCAATAGTTTTTGAAGCAATATAATATGTAATAATTGAATACATTGCTTTATCAAAACCAAACATAAAACCAGATGCCGTATAAATTAATAGGTTAAATCCCATCAAATATTCACCAATACTCATAAATGAGAAATTTTTTGATAATTTAATTGATAAAATTTCAGTACCATCTAAAGATGCACTATTTTTTAGTATTAATCCCACACCAGTCCCTAGAATAATACCTCCAAAAATCGCTGCTAAGAATGAATCATTTGTAACACTATGACCAATAAATAAATTTGTTGCAATAGATAAAATTGTTATAGAGTAAAAAGTTTGTACTACAAACATTTTGCCGAATGTTTGTAATGCTAAAAATATAAATGGTAAATTTAAACAAAATATTAAAACACCAAGATTTATTTTTGTTATATAACTAAGCATCATTGATACACCTATTACACCACCATCAATAATATTGTTTGGTAACATAAAACACTCTAATGCAAAGGCAACAATAAACGCACCAATGGTTAAAATTAAAAATCTAAAAAAGGTTTCTCTAAAAATCTCAAATGGTGTTTTCTTTTGATTAATTATTTTTCGTTTTGGCTTAAACATTTTAAAAACATCCATTTTAAATCCTCATTTTATTTTTTTAGTATTGTATTAAAGTTAAAAAAACTATTTTTCTTTTCATCAGTTTCAGTATTGATGTTTAGGATTTTTTCTAAATCAGTTTTTAATGTAACTAAATCTTCATACTTTTTGAGAGTTCCGTCCATGGAAATAGAAACATCTCCAGTTTCTTCTGATACAACAAGACAAGCACAATCACTGATTTCTGTTAAACCAATTGCGGCTCTATGACGTGTACCATATTTCCAACTTAATTTTGGATTTTCTGTTAATGGTAACAGTACTCCTGCAGATAAAATTTTAGTATCTTTTATAATCATTGCACCATCATGTAATGGTGTATTAGGGTGAAATATTGTTAATATTAATTCTGCGGAAACATCTGCATTTAATTTTGTTCCAACATCAGAATAAGTACAAGGACTAAGTTCATTTTGTAATACAATTAATGCACCTGTTCTTGTTTTTGTAAAATATTTGACCGATTCTATTAATTCTTTAATAACGTCAATATCATTGTTATTAGATGCATTGTGTGGATTAAAACCAAAGAATGTCTTACTAATAAATCCAGGTTGTCCTAAATAACCCAAAAATCTCCTTAATTCTGGTTGAAAAATTACAATCAAACTTAAAGAAATTAATGCCACTAATGATTTCAAAAACATTCCTAGAATAGTTAAATTTAACATTGTTAGAATTTCACTAAATATCCAAGCAAAGAATAAAAATAATAAACCACGAACCAATTTTTCTGATTGCGTGTGTTCAATAAATTTTTTATAAAAAACTAATACAATTGTAACAATCAAAAGAATTTCCAAAGTATTTATCCAACCAAGATTAGATAAAGAATTTAGAAATTGAGTTTGTAGTGGTTTAACAAAAAATTCAAACATTATTTTAACCTATTTGGAATTACATCATGAGCAATTATATCTTCTAAAGATTCTCTCTTTATAATAATATCAGATTGTGCATTATTTACAAGTACCATTGCAGGTTTTTCTACACGATTATAATTACTTGCCATTGAATAATTATAGGCACCTGTATTATAAACACACAAAATGTCACCGGTTTCCATTATTGGAAGATTTATATCTTTTATTAGAATATCGCCTGATTCACAAAAACGACCGGCAATTGTTACGACTTCTTTTTTTGTTTCATTCATTTTGTTTGCAACATCTGCACAATATTCTGCTTGATACATGCTAGGACGTGGATTATCAGACATACCACCGTCAACGGTCACATACTTTGTCATATTCGGTACTTGTTTCATGCTACCAATTGTATAAAGAGTAACACCTGATGTTGAAATAATACTTCTACCAGGCTCAATATATAATGTAGGTGGTTCGATATTATATTTTTCAATATGTTTTTCTAACGATGCAATAATAACATCAGCAATTTCATTAACTGATGGTGGTTTGTCTTTTTCTGTATATTTTACACCAAGCCCACCTCCAATATTTATTTCATCGAACTTGATACCAAATTTTGCTTCAACTCTAGAAATTTCTTGTATTAAAACATCAATTTCATCGTGGAAACATTGAGGTTCAAAAATTTGAGAACCGATATGAGCATGCAATCCTCTAATTGTAATATTATTATGATTTTGAGTAATATCTTTTATTACTTCATCTAACTGAGATAAATCAAAGCCAAATTTAGAATCTAATTGACCAGTTTGAATATATTCATGAGTATGACATTCAATCCCTGGAGTAATACGTAACAAAACATCAACGTGCTTGTTATATCTACCAGCAATTTTTGAAATCAATTTAACTTCTAAAAAGTTATCAACAGAAATTCTGCCAATATCATTCTTGATGGCGAAATCTAATTCTTCTTCAGTTTTGTTATTACCATTAAACAAAACTTTTGATAAAGATACACCACTATTCAATACAGTATAAATTTCTCCAATAGAAACTGTATCAAACCCAAAACCTTCACTATCTAAAAGTTTTGTAATCGCAGAAGTACATAATGCTTTTGAAGCATACATCATTCTTGTATGTGGATAAGATTTAAACGCATTTTTGAAATCATTACAAATTGCTCTAAGTGTAGCCTCATCTATAACATACAATGGCGAACCGTATTTTTCTACTAATTCAACGGTATCACAACCGCCAATAGTAAGATTTCTTTCTACTTTTGCTGTAATTGGTTTTATTAATTGATTGGTTGTCATTCAAGAGTATCCTTATCAATATATTATCTATAATATTAGAATACAGGAAATATACCCAATTTACAATAGTATTCATTATTTAAACATATTTTAAAATCGTCAACTTTTGTAAAGAAGTTCATTGAATTTTTTAATTGTTCATTGTATAATTGTTGCACTTAGTTAGTATGAGTTAACGTATTTTATTTTATTCAATGACACTAAAAAATAACAAGAAGGTATATTATGAGTATCAATGCAATTAATGGTGTAAACACAAATCCAAATAAAAAATTAGAAAACAGAATCATGGTAGCAACTGGTGTTGGCTTTGTAGCCGGAACAGCAGGTGTTGGTTCTAGAAAGAATTGGTTATACAAAGGTCAACCATCAGATACATTTGTAAAAAATGTAAGTAACAATTTAGCAAAGAAAATGACTCCAGAAGAAAAAGAAGAAGCAGGAAAAATTAACACATTCTTAAAAGCAGTTGTAAATCCTGAAACAAACATGGATGATTTAAAACCACAAATTAGGGAGAGTAAAGAACTTTCAGATGCAATCAAATCAACACCAGAAGAAAATGTTGAAGATGCTATAAACAGAGTATTTTCAAACCCTAATAAAGAAGAAGTAAAACAAAACTTATTAGATTTACAGGACAAAACTGTTAGCCATAAAAAATCAGGAAAAAATACTGCATTAAAACTTGTTCACGATAACTTTAACAGTCAAGAAAAGAAACTTGTAAAAAATGAAAATACTAGTGAAGAAGTTTTTGGAATGTTGAAGAAAACGGCTAAAAAAATCCAAGTAAAAACAGCCTTGTTGGGTGGTGTAGTAGCAGGATTGGTAGCAGGTGCGGCATGCTTAATCGCATCAGATGTTCCAGATTTAACAAAAGATAAAAAATAATAAAAAAGGTAAAGTAGTTCATAAGCCGTGTTCTGTTTTAAGATAATCATCTGTCTGGGATTACAATTACTTGTAACCACTAGCGATATTTCCGAAGTGGGCGAACAGCCTTTATAACCTTCGATTTAATCTTGCATTCGACTTGGGTTTACCTAGCTGATATTTCTCAATATCACTGGTGAGGCTCTTAACTCACCGTTGCACCATCGCCTGTGACCTATGTCCATCGGCAGTCTACATTTCTGTGGCACTATCCACCGACTCACGTCGTCCGGAGTTTCTCCGGAAGTCTGTTCTTGAATGCACGGACTTTCCTCACTTATAACAAGCGCGATTATCCGACTACTTTACCTAAAACTATATTAACATGAAAAATCACCAACCTCAAAAGAGATTGGTGATTTTAAAGTTTTTGACAAAAACCTATGCGATAGCAGCTTTAGCTTTTTCAACTACGATAGCAAATGCTTCTGGTTCATTAACTGCTAAATCAGCTAACATTTTTCTGTTAACGATAATGTCAGCTTTTTTGCAAGCATTAACGAATCTAGAATAGCTTAAGCCTTGTGCTCTAACAGCCGCATTGATTCTAACAATCCAAAGACGACGCATATTACGTTTTGTAGTACGTCTATCTCTGTAAGCATATTTAAGTGCTTTCATAACAGCACAGTTAGCAACTTTAAATATTCTGCTTCTTGCGCCTTTGAAACCCTTAGCTAATTTTAATATTTTTTTGTGTCTGTTACGACATACATTTCCACGTTTAACTCTCATTGTTCAACACTCCTATCTTGAATACTTCTTGTAAGGTAACTCTTTAGAAACTAAATCAACTTGTCCTTGTGCAATAGTAATATCGCTGAACAATTTACGTTTTCTAGCTCCTGACTTGTGTTGAAGCAAGTGGCCAATTCCAGCATGTCTTCTTTGGATTTTACCTGATGCTGTGATTTTGTATCTCTTAGCAGCAGATTTGTGTGTTTTCATCTTTGGCATTTTATTTCTCCTTTTATTTTGTAATCTCGGGCAAGGCATACCAACGCACTATACTCCGATTATTCTTAGTGTACTATAACAAAATTTTACATGCAAGTAGCAAAGAATTTTTGCTAAATATATTGAAACAAAACTAAGTTTGGATAATAAGTATTTTTCTTGAATTATTTGATTGGTCACAATAGATACTTCGGCTAAAGTCTCAGCATGACACTGTTTCGTCATCTTGAGCAATATATTTTACAAATTTTACGTAACCGTACAAACATTAGCGAAAGATCTATTCTAACTAATAGGTGCAAAACAGATGGAAGTATTTTGTAAATATGTTACAGAGAAGTTGAGAGATTACAATTTAGGTGTTGATAAGTTTTATACACATGCTGAAATTGGTAAAATGATAAGGAACTATCAAACGAAGCAATGAGGTGGAACATTAAAGAATGCTGATTGTGGTGGTAAATTTATAAGTGAGTTATTGCTATATAATAATTATTTACCATAGAATGTTGGGAAAGTTGACTTAAGGAAGTTGCTAGATAAGGGCAAGAAGACGAGTAATTATAGTGCAAAAGTAAGTGGTGATTACTTAAGAAATAAAAAATTTTAAATAAACAACCTAATAAGCATATACTTTATATATAAAACTGTAAAAATAGAAATTTTAGCAAAAATTCTCAAACTTGGTGAATTTGAATTGTAACGATTGTAACAAATCATGGAAAACATGAAATTTACTGGGTTTTGTTGGTTTTATATATATGTAGTGAACAAAAGAAAGAGAGGCTATCTGTATGGGTGACGAAATTAAGTTTAATAAAAATGTCCAAACTACTGGCATTAAAAAGGCAGATTTGTTAAATGAGTTGAAAAATCAAGGTATTCAAGATAATGTAGCTTCAACAATTTTTGAAAAATTTAATACTAATACAGTAGGCGATAGTGCAGATGTTCTTGATATGGACGAACAAGTTGGTTTGTTAGCATTTTTGAAGAATATTGCAGGAAATGATGAAACAATTACAAAAGAAGAGTTTGATGCTAAATCTTCCATGACTGATGGTATTGGTTTAGATACTTTTAATAAGACTGTAACAGCATTTCAAAATTTGGTAGATAAGGATACAAAAGATAATAAAGACGTTACATTTGATAAAAATGGTGAAGTAAAAGTTGACGGCAAAACTTATGCTTATGGTGATAATGCTAAGTTTGAAACAAGAACAATGGAAAATAATAATAAAAAAGTCACACAAAAATTAAGACAAAAATATGACCTTGTTTCATTAAATGACACTTGGAAAAATAGCCGTGATGACGGTAATAAAATTGCAAGTGGCGATGAAAAATATAAAGATATAAAGAGTGCAACTTCTGCAAAAGAGGTTCTTGACAGAATTCTTAAAGCAAAAAACATTGAAACGAAAAATATAAAACCAGATGATATGACCAAACTGCTACAAACAATGATAAAATTCAATCCAAGTATCTTTGATAGAGAAACAGGTAATGTTTGGATAGATGCTGATTGGACAAAGTTAGATTTTCCAGCAACGACTGATATTAGTAAAATGATTTCTGATAGTGCTGATTTGTCAGGTGTCTCTGATAGCGTAAAATATGAAAAAGCTTCTACTGATAAGGCAGAAGAAACTGATAAGGCAGATGAAACTGATAAGGAAGAAGAAGATAATACGCCAGAAGTTAAGGTAGGTGATGATAATATAACTGTATCATCAGGTGGAATAGAATATGCTTCAATCAAACCTAGCAATGGTGTGTTCTCTTGTGATGCTGTTTTAAGAATAAAACATGGTAAAAATAAAGGCAAATATAAATTTGTCGCTGATGACGATGATAACTTGAATTTTGGTAAATTTAAAGTAAAACGACCAAATGGTGGTGACCCACGTATTTCTGTTGAAGGATATAACATCAAGAAATTAGTTGGTACGGACGAAAATGGAGCAATAGTAGAATTTATAGTGAAAACGAATAATGGATTAATGGAAGTCGTTATCGGTAAAGATGCAAATGGTAAGGATAAAACAGTACCACTTGAAAAATTTTTAGCTATGCAAAAGGAGGAAGCAGAAGATAACGCAGAATAAAGTTTAATATTTTAAAAAATGAAAACTAGCATGTAAATATCACCCAGATGTAAATAAGACAAAAGAAGCAGGAACAAGGTTTAAAGATATAAATTAAGCGTACAAGATTTTGGGCGATAGTACAAAACGTCAGCATTATGATAGTCTTGGTTCAAATTGGCAATGGTGGTGCTGATGCAAGAATTGCTCCAGGAAAAGGTATCAAAATTTCACAAAGTATAAATAATATAAATAAAATAAATCTAGAAACAGCAGAAGTTGATTCAAAAGCACAAGTCAAAGCATATAAAGCACATCAAGCAAAAGTGGCTGCTGAAAGACAAGCAAAAGCCAAACTTGCTACAATCAACAATCGTATTAAAAATTCAAATACAAGAGCAGCTGAATTAGCAAAAAATATACTTGGTGCTGCAAACGGTGGCGTAAGACAAACATACGCAACTGCTAAACATAAAGTATATTGTGATAATTTATACAATCTTTCAAATCAAGGATATCAAAAAAATAAAGCACAAGGTGATTGGCAACAACACTATGTATATAACCAAATAACAGATAAAATGGTAACATTAGAGTCTGTTATGGATAATAATAAACAACTCAAAGGTGCAAAAGTAATGTATATCACCGAAAATGGATATGCAACATTGACAGACGGCAGAACAATACACATTTCTTTTGACAACTTTGATAATCAAATGAGTACGTATGTTGAAACATTAAAAACAAACTATGAAGCATCTGTTGAAGACTTAAAGAAAGATGCGGCACTAAGTCGTGCTAATATGGAAAAGATGAAAACTGTTGACGGACAAGATATTGAACGAACAGATGCCGAAGGAACACAACAAACACAAACTAATCAAAGTATAAATAGTGAAATTTCTGCTGCTGCGAAACAAAAAGGTTATAAAGCAACAAGTTCTCCAAAAATTTTCCAAGATGATAGAGGTTTTTATTACACATATGATGTGCAAAATAAAAATTTTAAATATTTTTCAAGTTCTGATTATTTAACAATTACAAATGATGGAAAACTTGAATTTAGCGGTGGTAATACATTTGATGTTGACACATATTTAACTGCAAAAAATTTAATAAATTCAAATGATACAGAAACACAACATAAACAAATTCAAACAAACATCAATAAGGATAATGTTATAGATATTTACGAAACTTACCAAAAATCACATAGTAATTCAATAATAAAAAGTATGACATCCCCATGGTTATCTGAAGGAAAAGGTAAAATGAGAGATTATGTAACACAAAGCACAAAGCATATTATTCAAAAATTAATCGATAAAGCAAAAGAACAAGGAGTTAATAGTAATTCTTTGCAACAAGCTCAAGAATTCATAAAAGATTCCTCTTGGCAAAATAATTATATCAATGGCAAAGGTTGGGATAGTGTTTTAACCGACAAAACTGAACCTATTATTAATAATTTAATTGCAGATATCAAAGCAACTAAAAAATAAAAAAAAGAAGTCAGGCAATGCCTGACTTCTTTTATAAATACATAAAAATTATAATCTACTTACCTAAAGCGTTTGCTTTTTGAGCAGTTTTTTCTATCAAGTTATAGAACATATCAGCTGAATTTACTTCATCAAGGTAATCAACACCAACTCTTGTACAACCACCTTTTGTTGCTACGCTTGCAATCAAGTCTTCTGCTGATTTATCACTATTCAACAACATTTTTGCTGAACCAATTGCAGTTTGAATACTCAAAGTCAATGCCTTGTCATAATCCATACCCATTTTTTCACCGGCTCTTGCAATTTCATTAATAACCTTGTAATAGAATGCTGGACCTGAACCTGAAATCGCAGTAACGATATCAATCTGAGATTCATCAACTTGAATTGCTTTACCAATATTTGATAAAAATTTAACAACGAAATCAACATCTTCTTTTGTTGCATTTTTGCCACCAGCAACACCACTCATACCCTCTAGCACAAGTGCCGGAGTATTTGGCATTACTCTTACAATTCTAACATCATCACCCAATATAGATTGGATAAATTTTGTTGTAACACCGGCAGCAATTGAAACTACCAATTTGTCAGATGTAATATCATCTTTGATACCATTCAAAACATCTTCAACATAGTTTGGAGTTGTTGATATGAATACAATATCAACATTTTTAACCAATTCATTATTATTTGTTATAACCTTTATTCCTAGTTCTTTACTCTTTTCTTGAGCCTTTTCTTCTGAAATTTCTGCAGCCATAATATTTTCTGCATCAACGAATTTTGAAGCGATAACGCCACCAATAATGGCACTTGCCATTTTTCCACATCCAATAAAACCAATTTTTTTGTTCATAATATTTAACCTTTTATTGACTATTTACATTGTTTTATATAACATATACACATACAATAGTAAATAACTAAAAAAGGAATAGAAAAATGAAACGTACACTAGAAGGAACAAAAGCAAAAAGACAAAAAGTTAGCGGTTTCAGAGCAAGAATGGCTACTCCAGGTGGACAAGAAGTTATTAATAGACGTCGTGCTAAAGGTAGACATAAATTGGCTATTGAAGCTAAAAAGAAAGCGTAACTTTTAATCAAAATTTATGCATTATAAAAAATGACCTTTTAACAAGGTCATTTTTTATTGTTCTAACATCATTTAGTTATTTTTTATTCTGAAGATAATCACTTACAGGCCTTGGAACAAACTTTGATATATCGCCATCGTTTTTCAATATTTCCTTAACACTGCTTGAAGAAATAAAGTTGTATTCAGGTCTTGTTATCAAGAATACTGTCTTTATATCTTCTGATAAAGAACGATTTGTCTGTGACAATTGCATCTCATATTCAAAATCAGAAACAGCCCTCAAGCCCCTTAGCAAAATAGTTGCACCAACTTTTTTTGCATATTCAACAGTTAATCCATCGAAAGAATCGACTTCAACATTAGGAATATCAGCAACACTTTGTCTTATCAATTCTTTTCTTTCTTCTACACTCAAAAGAGCATGCTTAGATATATTGTTTGATACTGTAATAATAACCTTATCAAACATGTGTGCACCATCTTTCAATACATCAAGATGACCTAATGTAATTGGATCAAAACTTCCTGGATAAACTGCTATCTTCATTTCTACCTCATTATTCTAAAAATTATATTCAGGAATTTCAAATTTTTCATTATTAGCATCTTTATCAACGAATTTTAAATAATCGTTAAGAGCCATTTCTTTAGAGTTATTATAAAATTCTTCACTAATAAGTTTTTTGTGTAATTCTGTTCTTTCGCCAGAATAATTACCCAAAACTTTTGAATATTCTGAAATTTCTTCTAATGATGTACCACCACCGTATGCTTTTGTTTTTGCATCAGTACCTGATGGTCTAATTTCGATATATTTATCTTTAAATTCTAAATATGTACCATCACCTACAAATTTAACTGCTTTTAATTCTTCAAAATTCAACCCTGGAAAAGCATCATTTAATACTAAGATTACGTCGTCTAATGTTGCTTTACCTTTATTGATAGCAATTGCTAATGACAAGAAGAATAAATCATTCTTTGTTCTTTGTTTTTCACCTTCAACTTTTGCTTTTTTAAGTTTTTCAATATCGGGTTCTGATTCATTGTAATATGCAATATCTTCTCTTGTATCAAACATAGATTTAATATTGTTTGATTCAAATACTTCAAACAAGTATTGTGACATAGTTTTGTTTTCTTCTTCAAGTTTTGCAATTAATGATGATGCAACAATAATTGCTTCTGTTGCACTCTTTTCTCTCATAGCGATTGCTTCACGACCTGATAAAGATTTAACCATATCTTCAGCACCCATAATCATACCACCTGATTCTTCACCAGCAAAAATTAATCTTGGTTGTACACCTAAATCAATCGTGTTGCCAAATACATCATCAACTTTTACAGATTCGTTTGGTGCATTTTTAAGTTTTAATTCAACTTTTTTCATAATATTAGCGATTTCTTTGAAACCAACTGGAACATTAACAACACTAACTTTGTTATGTTTTGCCCATTCGTCCCAAGACAATGCTGATGCCGTTGTTTTAATCATAAATCTAGGGTGATTAGTCCATTTGTGAGTATGTTTAAGTTGTTTTGCTCTGAAGTCCATCAACATCAAAAATGCTTGGTTTGCAGTAAATACTGTCATAATTCTATCATCATCAAGTTTTACATAAGAAACACCATTTTCTTCTAGTGTTGGAATATTACCTGCATTTTCCAATTCACAAATAGTTAATCTATCGTGATCAGGATCAGTAATCAAAACGGCTGTTCCATAAGGATAGTCTTTTAGAACTTCTGCATAATTTAATGATTCAATTACTGGGAAGAATTTTGTTCCATCAGGTTTTGTTGCAGTAACTGTAGCATCTACTGAATAATCATAGAATGTTTTATTACCTTTAGGATCAGTATCATATTTACCAATAGAATGGAAGAATGGATCTTCTTCAATATTGTTCCAAGAAAATTTGTCAGCAATGCCTAATTTGTCAAGAACCTTGCTTAATGTTCTATAAGCACAACCACCAACACTTTCAATAACGATTTTGTTATTCATTTTCTTAACTGCTGATAAATCTTGAGCAACACCTGATTTTAAATATTCAATATATAGATTGATACCATCTTCAAGTTTTGCCATAATTGATTCATCAATCAATGAATTATTTTTAGCAGCAATTTTGATTTCATAACTGCCATCTTGTTGAACTTTATCAAATATCATTTGAATTTTATTAACGAATTCTAATGATTCTTCTGGCAAATATTGACTACCTTGAGAGTTCAAGTCTTTTGTTGCAGTTTTAACTGAAATACCGTGACTTGATGTAATATATTCACCACCAACTAAATCTAATTTGAATGCTAAGAATGATGCTAACCATATAGGAATAGTTTTTCTACCCTCTGGAGTAAGTGTTTTTATACCTTGTGCTGCTTGTATTCTTGCGATTGCATCTAAATATAATTGAGAATTATAACGAACTTCACTACCAACCAATTTAATAATTTCTTTGTTTGGATATTTTTCAGTAACAACAAGAGCCTTTGCCAATGTTGCTAAAACAATACCCACCAAATTAATTGGGAAACGTGTATCTTGAGGGAATAAAATATTTTGAGGTCCTCTGATACCTGCTGTTGAAACTTTTGCTTCTTTAGAATAGTTAGCAAACCAATCTAAAAGATTTAAACCTTCTGGATTTGTTTCAGCATCGTATGGATATAAATGTTCTTTTTTTAGTGTAAAAGTAAATTCTCCATCGTTTGAAAAATCCATTAATTTACTATTCTTGATATAATCAGGTGTTTTATCAAAAACATTTTTAAACAATTCATTTTCTAATTCACAAGAAGCTTTTTTATTCATAATTCTCTCCATTTATCTAAACTTTGTTCGTTTATTATATCTCAAAAATGCTAATCTGTAAAAAATACTATATATTATATAAACTTTGATGTATAATAGTTCTAAAGTTAGGGGAAGATAAATGACTGCAGAATGTTGTAAGGTAGAAACAAAAAAAACAGATGCGAATAAATATTCATTAAGAAAACCTGAATTTTATAATAAATGGCGTAAATTTTTTCAATATTTGGTTACGCACATTGGATATATGATTAGATTTAAATTAGTATATAGACTTGAAGTTTTAGGTAAAGAAAACATTCCTGAACATAGTGAATATATCCTTGCTGCAAACCACTTATCAACATTAGACCCACCATTAGTATGTGGCATTATTAACAAAGGTGTTGCATATATGGCTAAAAAAGAATTATTTGATAATTTATTTCTTAGATGGTGGCTTGACTGGTTGGGTGCTTTTGCCGTTGATAGAGAAAAGTTAGGTATCTCAACAATAAAAACGGTTATGTCTATCAAGCAGACAGGTTGGGTACTTGGTATATTCCCTCAAGGCACAAGACAAGAACCTGGGAAAATTACAAACGTAACAAAAGGTTTTGCTTCCATTGCGAAAAAAACAAAGTGTGGTATATTACCTATAGGAATAACTGGTACAAATGTTGTTAAAAGATGGCCTTTTACAGGTAAGATTGTAGTAAAAATTGGAAAATTAATCCCATATAGTGATAACGTTCAAGAAATGGTTGATGCTTGGGGAAAATCAATTGAAGAATTAACAGGGTATGAATATATCCCAAATAACAAATAGATAGTATTAAAAATGGAATTATAGAAATGGATACAAGAAATTACAATAGACGATACGCAAAAGAATACGGATTAGGACGTTCAATTTTTTATAGATGGTTCTTATATTTTGTAGTACTACCTGTTTCATGTCTACAATACACAATTAAAATTGTAGGAAAAGAAAACTTGAAAAAAGGTGAAAAATATTTATATGCAGGTAATCATACCTCTTATTTAGATCCACCTTTTGTAGCATTAGCAGCAAATAAAAAAGTCGCTTTTATGGCTAAACAAGAATTGTTTACAGACAAAAACGGTTTATTAAGATTTTTAGTAAAAAATCTTGGTGCATTTGCTGTTAATCGTGAAAAACCTGAGATTGCAACATTCAAAACAGTTTTAGAATTATTAAAAACTGATTGGTCGCTTGGTATTTTCCCAGAAGGAAAGACTAGCCAAAGCCACATATTAGAAAATGTTCAAAAAGGTTTCACTTTAATTGCTAAAAAAGCAAAAGCAGATGTTGTACCTATTGGTATAAAAGGTTTTGATGGTTATGCTGGTAAATCATTATTCAAAAAACACATAACAATCACGATAGGCAAACCTATTTCTTATGAATTGCCACCCGAAGAAATTCTTAAACAATGGGCAGAACAAATATGTGAATATACCGGATACGAAAATCGTATCGGACAAGAACAAGAAGTTAGTTAATAAAAAAAGAGGTTCATCAAAACAGATGAACCTCTTTTTTTATTTAATTTTTCTATGCTTCTTCAAACATATCTTTGCCAACATGACAAAGTGGACATTCAAAATCATCTGGTAAGTCTTCAAATTTTGTGCCTGCTGGAATATTTTCTTCTGGACAACCTTTTTCCTCATCATATTCCCAATTGCAAACTGTACATACATATACTGCCATAATAAAACTCCTTTCATTTAAAATCAACACATAGACATATTATACACTATTTTAAAAAAATTTTAAATAGCCAACTATACAATGTTACATTTAATGAAACAAATTAAATCCTGCTCTTAATTTTTCCATAAAAGTAGATTTTCTTGGTTCAGCATCATCTTTTGATAAAATTTCAAATCCTTTCAAACGGCTTTGCCATTTATCAAACTCTTCCCCTTCTAAACTCATAGAAACGTCATTATCGAAATCTTTCATTGTCAAATCCAAATGCCTTTGATTTTTTTTAGATAAAGTTCTTTCATTATCTTTCATAACTGCATGAAATATCGTTTTGTTTCTATCAAAATAAATTTCACCATCAACTTTTGAAAAGATTGGGACTATATCCTCTTGATAAAATTTGTTTGTACGATACATTATACTGAACATATCTGAGGCATTTTTTAAATCTTCTTTTGAATACATTTTAAAACTTCTTTCTGTAACAGGTCTAAACCCCATCATTGTATGAAATTTTAATGCCGGAAACAATGCTATCAATGGGATTTTGTTAACATCTTTTTCCTTTGCAAATTCACACTCAAGTTGTAATAATCTTATTTGAGTCCCAGAATAATCATCATTTTTTGAAGAATAAATATAACCCGGAGTTAACTCAATTTCATCATTTTTCTTTTTTATTCCAAAGGTTTTATATCCAAGTTGTGTTTTATCATCTTCTGTTCGTACAGTATAACGTCTTCGATGATTACCATTGACTTTACCTTCCACGATACGACCATCAATATTAACTGGAATTGGCTCACCAGTTTTTAGAGAAATAACAGTTGTCTTATTTGCATTCAATATTTCTGGTCTAAATTCATCAGTATAAAGTTTATCTAAAGTCTTGGAATGCACACTATCAATAACCTCTCGCATATGTACTTGAGATGCCTCAAACATTTTTTCAAGTTCCCTTGCTTGATTAACTTTTAAATTATTAATAGGTGAAATGTTCATACATATATAAATCACATAAAAATAATTTTTGCTAACATTATTTTAATTGACATGTATATTCTAAAGTAATATATTCAAACTATAAAAGAGGGTTAAGTATGAAAACATTAGATATAATTGTACCGGTTTTTAATGAAGAAAGTTGTATAGATGAAACGATAAAACGTCTTGAAAACGTTAGAGAAAATCTTAATAGTGAATTAGACGTAAATTTTGTTTTTGTAAATGATGGTTCAAAAGACGAAACAGCAAACATCATTGCAACTTATGGACAAAATAATAAGTATGTGAAATTGATAAATTTCTCTAGGAATTTTGGACACCAAATCGCTGTAACTGCTGGATTAGATAATACGAATGCAGATTATGTCGCAATCATTGATGCTGATTTGCAAGATCCACCAGAGTTAATTATAGATATGTATAACAAAACGAAAGATGGTTATGACATTGTCTATGGCAAAAGGTTAAAACGTGAAAATGAAACTGCTTTCAAAAAATTCACAGCATTTGCTTTTTATAGAGTTTTAAATTATATGTGTGATATTGATATTCCAAAAGATACTGGTGATTTTAGATTAATGACAAAACCTGTAGTTGATACGTTGAAAAATATGCCAGAACATCATAGATTTATTCGTGGTATGGTTCCTTGGACAGGTTTTAAGAGTACTCCAATTATGTTTAATAGAGATGAACGTTTCGCTGGGGAAACAAAATACCCATTATCAAAAATGTTAAAATTAGCATCTAATGCAATTTTTTCTTTTTCAACGAAACCATTAAAGGTATTTTATGTAATAGGTATTTTGCTATTGTTTTTAGCAATATTAAATATTTCAAATGTTTATCTAACTTCATTATTCCTTGTAGGAACATTACAACTTTTTGGAATGGGCTTGCTTGGAGAATATTTAGGACGAATTTTTGATGATGTGAAAGACCGTCCATTATACGTTGTAAAGAATAAGATTAATTTATAGGTAATAAAAATGAATAAACTTAAACAAATTTATAATGATAACCCTGAAAGATTTTACTTAGTAACATTATTTGTATTAGGGTTAATACTTTTATTTGCAGGATTGTGGTGCTATCCACTTATAGATGTTGATGAAACAAGATATGCAGTAATGGCTCGAAGTCTAATTGGTCACGATTGGAATTTATTATCATTAAATGGTGTCCCTTTTATTGAAAAACCACCAATGCTATTTTGGATTACTGCCATATCAATAAAATTATTTGGATTTAATACTCTTGCAATAAGATTACCAATTGCATTTTTGGCAACAATAACAGTATTTTTCACATACTTAACTGGCAAATTTATTAAGAATGCAAAGTTTGGATTTTATTCAGCATTAGTATTATTAAGTTCAGCCATGTTTATAATGTTAGCACATGTTGCTATTATCGATATGGTATTTACAGCATTTATTACTTGGACAATTTATTGTGGATTATTAACAGATTTTATTAAAGATAAAAGAAAATATTTACTTTCAGTAGGATTTTGGGTATCTTTATCATTGGCATTTCTATCAAAAGGTATCTTAGCGATTGTAATACCTTTTGGTATTCTTGGATTACATAGAATTTTAAGACGTGATTTTAAAGGAATATTTACACCGTTTAATGTTATTGTGGGTTTGTTAATATTTCTTGGAATAAATGCACCTTGGCATCTATATATGTATAAAACATACAATACACTAGTGCCTATCCATTTAGGTTCACACACTTTTATGTGTAATGAATTTTTCTATACATATATAATTCTTCATCACTTTGAAAGATTAGTAAATGCTGATAATCTAGGAAAAGTTCGTCCATTATGGTACTTTATTCCAGTATTTATTGTTGGCTTCTTACCTTGGACATACGGTTTCGCTGAAAGTATTAAAAATATATTTAAAAGAAAACTTTTCAATGACGACTATATTAGATTTTTCTTGATTTATTTTGTTTTAATATTTAGTTTATTTAGTGTTGCTAGTGGCAAACTTATGCCATATATATTGCCATCAATTCCTGCAGCAGCATTTTTGACTGCATATTGGGCAGAAAATCGTTCAATCAAAACAATTGGTACTTGCGTAAGTTTATCAATTATTTTTAAATTCATTTTCATAACAGTTTTGGCAACTGCTGTGTATCACGGTGGTATGAATGAATTAGTTGAAATGTCAACAATGGCACAACATCAAAATTATCATTTGATAACATTTGATACAAGTATAAAACCAAGTTTGTTTATTAATTATAAAAAAGACTTAGCAGATATTATAATTGAAAATGAACCAGATAAATTAAAAACGGCTTTGAAAAATAATCCAAAAAGTTTTGTTATAGTTAGAAATAAAAATTTCCAAAAAGGTGATTATCAAAACTATTTTAAAACAAATCTTGTCTTAGTTAAGACATATAAAAAATATTCTCTTTACTCTACAAAATAATCACTAACACTGATTAACATAAAAGGCATTGTATGAAATACAATGCCTTTTTAATAAATATAAAATGTATTTTGTTTAATTATAATGCCTCATTTCTTTGACCGCAAAGCGAATTTTTGGTAGGGCATAAGCCCGTA
>SAMEA3663118__coassemble_174_pt1 | contig 27202 bp, 18 predicted proteins | sample SAMEA3663118__metabat2_high_PE_014 | metagenome-assembled genome bin SAMEA3663118 (sample SAMEA3663118) | pig gut metagenome | biome: pig gut; feature: pig-associated habitat; material: faeces | place: Denmark | collected 2012
GGTTATATTATCATATATTTGACTAAATTCATTATTAGGGAAAAGTTTATTAAATTTTTCAGTAAGAATTTCTTTTTTACTTCTAAAATTTACCGTATCTATGGTAGGTTGAGATACTGCACCAGTCTTAAAGACATCACTTTGCACTTGTGATGCTTTATTAACATTTACACCTGATGAAAAAGTCAAAGGTGTCGATACACACGAATACGAATTAACCTTTTCCATACTTATGTAAAGTAAATTTTTCGGTAAAATTTGCTAATAATAATAACAAATGCAATATAAATTAACACAATTTACTTAATTCATTATTTATATTTTCAATAACATCACTCCAAGACACAGTGTCTTTTTGCTTAAAAATTTTAACAGAATCATACCATTCTGTATGTTTATCATTATCGAACCAACGCCAATCAGGACAATATGGAAGTAACATAAATGTATTAACACCCATTGCACCGGCCAAATGTGCAACCGATGTATCAACAGTAATAACAACATCTAAATTTTTAATAGCAGCAGCAGTATCATCAAAATCATTAAAAGTTTTACCCAAATCAATCATTCCAGAATATTGTTTATAATTATCCAAACTTGGTTTTACTTGTAATGAATAGAATTGAATATCTTTTTTATTCAAAATTGAATCAAATAATGAAATATTTAAAGTTCGGTTTATTTGTTCTCTCCAACCAGCAGAACCTGCTTCCCAACAAATACCAACCTTTAATTTATTAGTATTATTAAAATATTTTTCTTTATAATCTTCAATTTTACTTTCCTCTGCAATCAAATAACCACTAGACATTGGTATTTTATCAATATCCGAATTCAAAAAATATGGAATATTAGACAATATCAAAGACTTGTCATAATGAGGAAAACGTTTTCTTCTTTCTACGACTTCAATATTTTTATACATAGCAAATGAACGTTTAAATAAATTTAGGACAGGTTTCAATGTGCATAATTTAATCTTTTTAAATTTTTTCGTTAATAATGGCAAATAACGCACAAACATCATGTAATCGCCAATACCCTGATCGCAATATACTAACAACATTTCATCTTTATAAGTCTTACCATCCCAAAAACGTTTTAATTTAGAGATAGGATGTTCTGTATATTGTTTATCAGAATCCTTTTTAATGTAATATTTATATGCTTTTTTAAATTTTCTTTGCTTAAAACATATTGTTGCATATAAAAAATTTATAACAGAATTTTCGCTATCAAACTTAATTAATTTCTTAGCATAATATTCAGCCGTTTTAAAATCATCACGTTTATGAGCATTGATAGCAAGATTATAATATGCAGCCTGTTTATCCCCACAAGACAACGCTTTTTTATAACATGCCTGAGCCATTTCCTCATTGCGATAAACCATCTCATTAACTAACCCAAATTTTATCCAAGCATCACCATATTTTGGAAAACTTTTTACAACTTGTTCAGCATAACCTACTGCATCATTTAAACGACCTGTTGCAATACAAGCCATAACCATATTACATAAAGATTCTTTTTTTAATGGATACCTTTTGATACATTCAGAAGCGACCATATATTCTAATGATGACATTCTCAATTCAGAAAGTGATTTTGTATATTTATCAAAAACATCAAAATTTTTTGTATATTTGATAACCTTTGAAAAATAATTACATGCTTCAGTATATTTACCAAGATAATATTTAACCAAACCTAAGCCCTCTTCTGTTACAAGATTTGGTTTAATTTTTTCTGCTTGTTCCAATTTTCTTTCAGCATGTTTAAAATACTTTGTATTAAGATATAATAACCCTAAACAGGAAAGAACAATCGAATTATTTTTATCAATTTTCAATATATCTTGATAAATAAGTTGTGCTTTTGCATATTCTTTATTTTCCGTATATTTAATTGCTCTCTTTACTTCTGCAACAACATCCATAGAATAATTTTAACATTTTATCGACGTTATATCAATATTTATTCAAGATATTATAAAATGCCTTCCATCATATCATTAAGTGCAAGTTTTGCAGTTCTAACGGGAGTTGCATAAGATGTTCCACCAATTCTAGAAGCCAATTTTTTAGTTTTTCTGGTAATCGGTAAATCCGTACCCTCAAGTCCTGTAACATTTATACCTAAAATTTTTCCATTTTCATCTTTTGAAACTCTTGGGAAATAATCTCTGCGTTCATAATGTTGTGTAAATACAGAATTTCTTGAACAAGAATCCTTAGCAATCCTACCACCACGAAGTGAACCAACACCTTCAATACCATCAATTGCTAATCTATCATTAACAACTTCTTTTGCAAAATTATTTTCATTCCCTGCAGCATCGAGTATTCTCGTTCCTTTTGCTAAAATTCTTTCAAATAATGGTCGAACAAAATTCAAATATGGACTTTGAGCAACATATTGCTTCTGAATATCACCAGATTTTTTTGCGACATCTTCAGCATTAACTAAATGAACTTCTGAAATTGAAATATAATCAACTTGCTTACCTTTATCCATTTTATCAACGAGTTCGGTAAATCTTTTCTTTTCTAGAGAAAGAGGTAATTTTCCTCTATACTTAATCATTTCATACAAATTCTTTTTATGAGCGAGTCTTTCAACATTTGCAAACGGATTAAAACGTTTTACAAATGTTTCCATAAGTTCACCATGTGTGATACCTTTAGGACTATAAAAATTATCAAAAATCACAATTGTTTTGGGTTTTAATTCTGCATTTTTTACAAATGCTCCATCTTTATCCAAAATTCTAACTTGAACTTTGTCTTTTTTACGTCCTTCTTCTAATATATGATAAACCTTATTATCTTTAGGATTTGTCCAAGTTACACGTTTGTAACTGTCTTCAATAGTTCTTGATGTTAATCTTTTTAAATCTTCTGGTGTTGCTTTTGAATATGTATAAACCATTCCATCAGTTTTCATAGCAGAATTTGCCAATTTATTCATAGAACGAGTAACCTTACCCCTTGCAGAAGCAAATCTTTCAACAGCATCTGTTGCAACAGTTCTAGATATTTGAGATGAAGCAGAAGAAATTATTGTCATAACACACCTTAATTGTACTTACATGAAATTTAATACATGTAAAAAAATAAAATTGCGTTATTTTTAATTTTTTTCTTTAAAATGTTACAAAACAAAATCAAATTATTACTAAGTTTGACATGATTTTCATGAACTTATGTAACAAAACAGAACAAAACATTAAAGAAAAATGGAAAATGAACCGTATAAACATTATGTAAGGAATAGACAATCAAAACAAAAGTTATCAATAAAGATTATAAGTTAAGTGAGGAATGGATATGCATTTAAACAAAGATTTAGAGTTGACATTAATGTCCGCAGATAGCGTAATGAACAAAGAAGTCATGAGTAATATTTCATGTGAAATTGAAACACTTTTCAACAATGTAATGTCAACAGTTGTAGATTATTTTGAGGAGGCTGTAGCAGAATAAAGTTTTAGACAATTAAATAGTATAATGACCGGAGTTAACCATTGAGTTAACTCCGTTTTGCATATATTACAAATGTAACAAAAAATATAACTTCTGAAATCAAATCTACAAAAAAAATTTTTATATATATGTAGTAGTGACTAGAAAAAGAGAGCATATTATGACAAATGTTGATCCCAAAATAGAATTTTTCAAAAAAACAGGGTTAAACCTTGATTTTGAATTTGCGACTTATAACCCAAATCGACTTTACGAAAATACAGGTTATAATATTCACAATACAAATGCAAATGCAAATGTTCAATGGGGCAAAGAAGATTCAACATTCTTGCAGAAAGCATCAAACAGTCAAAATGCCAATTCTAACTCTCAAAAAAACAGTCAAAATACAGGTTTTGCTTTTCAAGGAAATGATAACAATTACAACATTAATAATACTGGTATAATGCCATGGAAACCAGTAAACAATGGTTGGTCAAATACTGGTGACAATTCAGGTAGCAATCCGACAAACGGAAATATCAAAGTAACAGGTAACAACGGTTATTCATACGAAATAGATTCCGCAACCGGTTGCATAACATATAAAGACTCTCGTGGTAACAAAATTACTGTTACAGAGATGAGAAAGAATTGTCCAAATATGGTAGAAAGTGCCATAAAACAAAGCAAACAAATCAAAGCACAGATTGAGAAAAAACAATCTTAACTAATAGGAACATCAATAGGCTGAGTAAGAATAACTTCCAATGTTGAACCTTTTAACAAGGTAACTTCTTCCCCTTTGCGGAATAGGTCGATTACACTATCACCAACAAGATAGCAAAATCCACCGAATGCACCACCAATAGCACAAATTGGTGCAGTAACGAATTGTATTCCTGGTACAGCATTGCCTGCTCTCATACCATAATTGGTAGAAACTTTTGTTATATCACAAGTTTTTATCCAGTTGTCTTGTAATGCTTGACCATAGCCAAGAGTTTTGTATAAGCCACCATCATAAGTAACATTTCTAAGTCCAAATATACTTAAACTAATAGGTAATTGACGACCAGTAGGAGTCACAACATGATCAAAATCTAAGTATAAAACTGCACCTCTGGACAATCGTTTTGATAATTTAACTTTTTGAATACACCCTCTAATAACAGAACCTGATGGCAAAACTACATTACTACCGACTTTTTGGTCGTTCAAAAGCATCAAATTAAAGGAATCACCTTCTTGACAGGCCATAGTATCAACAGTTTGTAATAATTGTAATGACATTTTAGTTCCAGCAGGTATTCTTGCCGTTTTTGCATTTGCTTTGTAAGGTGATGCAAATGTAATATTCATTGTCATCATCAACATTGTTAATAATATGGTTAAAATTCTCATAAGCCCTCAAATCCTTTAATTATCTTCACGGATTATAACACGTTATAAATATATTTGTAAAGAATAGTTCATATAAATAACTTAGAAATAATCATCAGAATTTGAATAGCCAATTTGAAATACAAATAGGCAATACTTTTTTATAAAAATTTCTATTTGAATATAACTAACAAAAGGAGGAACAATGAAAAGAAACACTATCTTGTTATTAATAATTTTTGTTGTGCCATTAATAACATATTTTTATGTATCACATACAAGCGAGAGTAATGCGGTTATCTCAACGACTAACCGTCCACAGATAATAAAATTCACATCAAATATGTGTGGTGAATGCAAAAAAATGGACGTAGTAATTAAAGAAGTTTATCCCAAATATCAAAACGAAATTGAAATAATACCGATTGCTGTACAAAATAATACACAGTTCAATAATGAAATGGTTACAAAATACAAAGTAACACTTGTTCCAACAATTATCTTGTTAACAAAAGATAAACACGTCAACAAAAGAATAGAAGGTTATGTTAATGCAAGTACATTTGATAATTATTTAAGAGAGTTATGCAATGATTGATATTACTAATTATTTTACAACACAAGCAACACAAGGAAATTTCCAATTAATACTAATAGGTCTATCATTTTTAGGTGGTTTATTAGCATCAATTTCGCCATGTTCACTGGCTATGTTACCAATAGTTATTGGATATATTGGTGGATATGGTGACAAGGACAATTTGAAAACTTTTTTGCAACTGCTATCATTCATTATAGGTTCATCAATTGTATTTAGTATTATTGGTGTAATCTGTGCTTTAACAGGACACGTATTTATATCACTTGCCGGCGGATATTTTATTATCATAATGGCATCAGTAATTTTGGCAATGGGTTTAAACTTGATGGGAATACTAGATATTAATCTTCCAACGATTGTAAACAAAATTCCATCAAACCCTAACAATTCAAAATACTTGTACCCAATGTTATTAGGAGCAGTTTTTGCACTTGGCGGAACGCCATGTTCTACACCGATATTAGCAGGGATAATGAGTTTTGCTTCTATTACAAATAGTATTATTTTATCAATAATAATGTTATTTGCTTTTGCACTAGGTCAAGGATTAATCCTTGTTGTTGCAGGTATGTTTACAAATATTGTTAAGAAATTTGGAAATATAGTTTCTATATCAGAAGTCTTACTGAAAATTTCAGGTGCATTGTTGGTATTAACAGCATTTTATTTATACTATAAATCATTTATACCATTTCTAAGTTAAATAATATGCGTACAGTGATATATTTTTAGATATATTATGCTTAATAGGAATGTTTTAATATTTTTTATTTAATTAAATGTTCTATCTTTTGTCAGGACATAGCCTGACCTTGCTTAACGATTTTGTCATCTTGAGCAATATATCAATTGTATGTGATTGTTCAAATACTGGTAAAAGACCTATAAAATAGATTCCGAAACAAGTTCGGAATGACAAAAAGACAATAATTATAAAAGGTTATCCTCAAACCAAACGGTCATGCTGAACTCGTTTCAGCATCTCTTCCGTATTAGATTCCGAAACAAGTTCGGAATGACTCAAAAGTAATAGTCGTGCTTGTATATATCAAGTAATTCGGTGACAAAATTACTATAAAAAAAGTTTTAAATAGTAAAAGGAGTATCGAATATGTTAAACAAAAAGGACAAAGATAAAAACTTGTATGTCAGGCTATGCCTGACAATACCATATAAAACAATGCTATAAAAACCAATGCCATATAAAAAAAACAAAAGGCTCTGAAATATATTCAGAGCCTTGTTTTAAATTGTTAAAAATAAATAAAACTAATTAGTTTTCTTACCGAGTAGCCAACGACCACCGATTTGTAAACCGATACCATTTCTACCACCATTAGTTAAATATGCTTGTACTAAACCTGTGAAACTTTCACCCCAAAGTTTTCTAATACCAACACCATATTTAACAAATGGACGAATGCTTAAATCTGGTAAAGAAATATCATTAGCCATAAATCTAGTTTTGTCCATAATATTCCAAACCATACTTACACCCATATATGGTTGCCAACCATGTTTAAGATTAGCGATAAACTTGATACCGGGTTCAATTTGTATAGCATGTAATGCATCAGAATCCATTCTTACACCTGCAGCATTTGTATAATCAAATGTATTAACGAATGAATATGACATCATATAACTAGGTTGAACAATGAATTTACCTTTAAAGAACTCTATATTGTAACCACTTTTGCTAGCAACACCTGCCATTAACATAGAGAAGTTATCAGTACCAAAATTTGTAGATGCTTCAGCGGCATTAGCACCAACGTTTACTGTCAAACCTGTAAAGAAGTTACCTTTATAAGCGATATAACTAGCACCTAAAGTACCACCGTTTTGGTAAATGCTAATACCATTATATGCTTGGTGAGAGCCGTTATAACCAACGTATGCGTTCCACATACCTTCCCAGCCGTGACCTAAATCTTTTAATTCAGAATCTGTACCGACAAAAGTACCGTATGCTACGTTAGAAACTCTTGGTCCATTTTTAAGATGAACATTTTCAAAAGTTGCATAAGGTCTGAACCAACCTGCTTTATTTTCTCCTCTAGTAATAGTAGGGTCATAAACAATATTTGAATTAGCCGTTGCCAATTTGTTTTTAAACTTCATTGCTTGACGAACTTCTCTAGGCATAAGCATATACATATCCATATTTTGGAATGCTTCGTCATAAGAATTAAGCAACGTTAGATAACCACCAAGTTGAGCAGCAACAGGAGCAGCAAAGATTGATGGATTGTAATCGTGATAACTTTTACCACCACCAGGAAGTGCTACATCCAATAATGATTTTGTATCATCATAACTAACTGTATATTTGTAAATATCAGTTTTAATTTCTTTTGTACCTTTATATTCAATAGCAGAAGTTAGTTTGTCTTTAACATCTTGAGATGCGTTATTGTCAATAAGTTCAAAAGTATATTTCTTTTCTGTAGGTTTATTTACCATATTAACATTAGCAATAATGATTTTATTATCATTAATATCAACATTATCTGCAGAAATTGCACTAATACCTTTTTTGAAATCTGTGTCAACAGACACATTCATATTATTATTTAATTTTAAATTACCTAAATTAACAGTATCACCGGCTGCCTTAATTGCAACATTACCACCATTAAAATTAAGATTAGAATTAGACAAATCTGCTTTTGTAATAACACCTGATTCAGTTTTTGAATTAAGAACTAATGTACCATCATTCATATTAACGGTGTTATTCGATACAGCATTATTAATAACTACAGTACCAGATGAAGTTACATTATCTTTATCTGTACCATTAATATTGATGATACCATCATTACCGGATATTTTATCATCAAACACAACTATATCTTTTTTAGCATTAACATATACGGTACCCTTGTTGTCTAATACATCACCATCAAAACCTGTCATTTTAGTATCATTTACATACAATATTTGACCATTATGAACAGTAATACCTTTAAAGCCATTACCTTTAACAACATTACCATTACCGTTGATTGTTAGAGATGATTTATCACCCATCATGTCGTTAAGGTCTTTATTTACATTTTCGTTTAATGTCATATCATATTGACGATTACCTTTATCATAATCAACAGCATCTTTTAAGTTGAATGTTCCTTCTTTAGAAACATATTCTAAGTATCCTTTATCTGTTGTTGATTGGGTAAATTCAACAGCACGATTTGACGTAAACACTTTGTAATTATTCATCGTCAATCCAGTTAAATTTGTACCTTTAAAGATTTCTACTTTTGCACTTTCTGCTATATCAGGTATTCTATCTAAACGAATTTCGCTAAATGAGATTTTACCATCAGCGATAGAAACATTATATCTATCCGCTTTTGGAGCAGAACCTGAAAGTTTCATATCAATTGCAAGAGTTCCACCTTCTGCTACGACACCACTTGCATCAGTTGAACCACCTTTGAATGTGCCAACATGATAATCACGAACTTCATTATCAACTGTATTTAATTCGCCACCTTTAAGATTAACATTAACATCAGATGAGAAGTCACCATAAGATTTAACATTGTCAACAGTAGCAGAACCAAGTTTCACAACACCACCATTAATATTAACTGTGTTACCTGAAACTGTATTATTAATTTCTACTATACCATTTGATAATTCAGAATTTGCACTGCTATCATTGATATTGATAGTTGCAACATGTTCATTTGATGAACTATCTGTAAAGTTTTCACCTGTGATTTTATCATTGATAACAATTTTGTTTTTACCGGCATTCATATAGATATTACCACCACGGTTGTGGATAGCATTTGATTCATTATTTGCTTTGTTACCACTAAATACGATATCACTATCTTTCGCAAATAAATTTAATGGCATATCATATTGACCGTTAAAATAGATTGCACCGCCTTTTGAGTCACCAGTTTCACTATCAGCATGGTTATTCAAGAATGCACCGCCTATAATTGTTGCATTGTAATCCAAGTATAATGCACCACCATAAGCACTATCGTGTGCTGATACATAGTTATCTTTGAAAATTGCATTTAGGTTTGTTAAATTGCCACCTAATTCTGCATATAATGCACCACCATAAGCAGAAGCATTTTCAGAATAAGCATAGTTTTCTAAGAACAATCCTGTTAAGTTGTTGTATCCACCACCATAGGCAATATATACTGCACCACCAAAGGCATTATTTTTTGCCTGTATATAGTTTCTTGCAAAATTTATAGTAGAATCACTAGTTGGACTAGCATAACTAGCATATATCGCACCACCGTAGCCATTGTTACCTGATTTAACGTAATTTTCTACAAAATCACCAGTCATTTTTCCCAATGTACCACCGTATGTAATACATACTGCGCCACCGTAGCCATCATTTTTAGCATCAACATAGTTACTGTAGAATCCACCTTCCATTTCGGCTATTGTACCGCCATTCATCATATAAACAGCACCACCATAGCCTTTATTTTCAGATTTTACATAGTTATTTTGGAAACTACCAACAAGTTTTGTCACTCTACCACTTTCTCTTAAAACTAAAGCACCACCGGCAGTTACATTATAATAATCACTAGTAACATTTGTATTTAATGATGAAACATAGTTATCAACAAAATTTGCATTCATTTCATTGACACTAGTACCATTACCCATATACAATGCACCACCTTGAGCGTAATTGCCTGACATAGCATAATTCTTTTCAAAATATGCAGTCATGTTTTGCATAGTACCAGCACCATTCAAATATGCAGCACCACCTGCCGTAGCATAATTTGATGAACCAGTTGTATTTGTATCTTTTGCATAGTTTTGGATAAAGTTGCCTTTTAAATTACCCATTCCACCTGAAGAATATTGAATAAATATAGCACCACCTTGAGCATAATTACCTGATAATGCATAGTTCTTTGTAAAATCACCTGTTATATTACCAATACCATTACCATTTATCATAGATATAGCACCACCAGTAGTTGCATTATAAGAACTAGAAGTACTAGTATCCTTCGCATAATTACCAGTAAAGTTACCTGTTATATTACCAAATCTTGCACTAGTACCATAAAGTGCACCACCCATAGCATAATTACCTGTTGCTATAGCATAATTATCTTTGAATTCACCAGTTATATCACCAATTTGGTTATATTTATTATAAATAGCACCACCAAATGCATAATTACCCTGTGCGTAATTTTCTTTAAAACTACCTGTTATACTATTAATCGAGCTACTATTATAAATAGCACCACCACCTGTTGCATTATAAGAATCAGAAGTACCATTTGTACTTTTCGCATAATTACTAGTAAAATTACCTTTTATATCACCAATTTTGTTATATTCATTATAAATTGCACCACCTTGTGCATAATTACCGGCAATAGCGTAATTGCTTGTAAAATCAGCAGTTATACTATCAATTGCATAGTTAGAAGAATTAGCAACATATATAGCACCACCTTTAGCAATGCTTGTAGCACTTACATAGTTATCTTTGAATACACCTAAAACATTGCCAATATGACCATAAAAATTATAAATAGCACCACCAGATGCATAATTACCCTCAGCATTATTGCCAACAAATTCACCTGTTATATCACCGAAATTGCCAGTATAGCCATAAATTGCACCGCCACTTGTTGCATTATAACTATCTGTAGATGTCTTGTCATCTCTTGCATAATTATTTTTAAAATTACCTGTAATATTACCAATAGTTGCATATCTATTTGCTATTGCGCCACCTTGTGCAACTCCATTTTCACTTATTACATAGTTACTTTCAAAGTTACCTGTTATATCACCAATTGTGCCATAATACATATATATCGCACCACCATAAGCAGAACCTGTTGTAGATGACGCATAATTATTTACAAAATTAGCATTTATATCGCCTAATTTGCTTTCATACAATACTTGAATTGCACCACCTTGAACAGCATGGTTGTCCTCAAAATACCCAGTAATATTTCCAATACTACTACTATAATTTGATATAGCACCACCATATTTTGCATTGTTACCTATAAATGATGCTGAAATATCTCCAATAGTACCTATAAAATTATATATTGCACCACCACAGCCTGCTTGGGAAGAACCACTTGTTTCATTTACATAGTTATTTTCAAAAATACCGGTTATGCTAGAAATTGTTGCATAATTACCATTATAAATGGCACCACCATTAGATAATGCACCGTTATTTTTAAATACGGAGTTTTCTACATTCAATGTTTCCTCATTATAAATAACACCACCATTTTGGGTTGCAACGTTGTTTGTGAATACACTGTTAGATACTTTTGTTGTGCCTTTGTTTTGAACAACTGCACCATTATCAGTAGAAGTAAAGCCATTGTAACTTTCTACAACATTACCATTTTCATCAACTGAACCAACATTTGCGATATGTAATGTTTGACCGTCATTAACAATGATACCAGTTTTTCCATTACCATTAACAGAATAATTGTTACCATTGATTACTAATGTTGAGTTTTCACTTTGCATAAATCCAAGATTTGCATTAACTTCTTCATTAGCATTCATATCATATTGTCTGTTACCATCGCCATAATCAACAGCAAGTTTCAAATTCCATTGAGGTGCTTCACTAATAGAAATATCTAAATAACCCTTGCTTGTTGCAGATTGATGAATCGTAATTGTTTTGTTATCAGTAAAAATATAGTAATCTTCTATTGTTAAATTATCCAAGTTTGATGATGAAACAAATTCATATTGTCCATTTCTAACATCACCATTAAATTTAACTAATTCAAATATAATGTTGCCTGAAACAGTATTTGCAACAAATCTGTCTGATTGAATAGTTGAACCTGTGAAATCTAAATCAGAACGTAAATATAATGAAGAAGTATCAGCAATAGTCAAATTGTTGAAATGATAATCACGAATTTCATTATCCATTATATTTAAGAAACTATTTGCAGTAACATTCACATTAGTATCAACATCAAAATCACCATAAGATTTTATACCATTAACTGTTGCAGAACCTAATTTGATAGAAGCACCATTTAAGTTAACAGTGTTGCCTGTTATGGTATTATTGATTTTAATATTTTTACCACTAATATTCAATTTACCATTACTGCCAGAAATTTTATCATCAAATGTAACATTGTAACCAATACTAACTGTTCCAGTATTATATATAGCATTTGAACCTGTTGAATCATAATTACCACTAAACGTAGAATTTGAAATTGTCATACCGCCAGCATTATAAATAGCACCACCATAAGCCTTACCATTAGATGCTTTAGCATAGTTATCTTTAAAATTTGCTTCAATATACATTGAATTCGTATTGTAAATAGCACCACCATAAGCAGCACCAGAACTGCCAGTTGCTTGAGCATGATTACCAATAAAATCACCTGTAAATGCATGACTTTGTTGAGCATTATTATAAATAGCACCACCATAAGCCTTACCATTAGATGTTGTTACATAATTATTTTCATAATTTGAATTTAATGAAAAAATATAATTATTTAAGTATAATGCACCACCATAGGCAGAACCACTTGTTGATGAAGCATAATTATTAGAAAATATCCCATTAATACCATGGATACGATTGGCATATACAGCACCACCCTGTGCAGTTTGACCTTGTACATGATTACCAATAAAATCACCATTGATTGATAATGAATACGCATCTAAATATATTGCACCACCTTGTGCCATATAATTGGCTGAAGAAGCATAGTTATTTATAAAATCAGCGTTTATTTTTTCCATATAATAATTTGATACATATATTGCACCACCTTGTGCATTACCTGATGCATCAACATAGTTACCTCTAAATAAACTATCTGTAATACCATTGGTTATAGTACTATTACTATATATTGCACCACCTCGAGTATAAGATGATGATGAAGAATATGTATTTTTCAAACCATTATTTATAAATTCACCTTGTATACTATCAATAACAGCATAATTACCATATCCACCTTCAACATGATTTGTAATAATACCACCATATGTATAATTGCCATAAGTTGTCACATTATTATTATAGAAATTTGCATTAATCTTACCGATTCTTGCAATAACACCACGATTATTACCACTATTATAAACATAATTACCTATCAAACCTGTTGTACGAACAGATGATGAATATCCACTAATTTCCACACTATTATTAATAAAATCACCCGTTATATCACCAATAGTAGTTGCAGATGCAGTGTTATAAGTATAATTACCTATCAATGTACCACCTTGAACAATTGCTTTACCACTAACAGTAATTTTATTATTGATAAAATCACCATTGATATTACCAATAGAAAGACCTTTTTGTGAACTATTATAATAATTATAATTACCGATAATACCACCACCAGCAACAGTAGCAGTTGGTGCAGACACCATAATCGTATTATCAATAAAATTACTATTTATATCTCCAATAGATTGCTCATTACTACTTGAAGCGTAATTACCAATAAAACCACCACCCTCTATTGTGGATTCATAATTTCCGACTTTCAAAACTAAATTATTATTAACAAAATCACCTTTAATATTTCCAATTGTACTATTGCCCCAGTTACCAATGTATCCACCACCATTTATATTGCCGTGAGCAGATGAATAAATATTTACATTATTACCAATAAAATTACTGTTTATATCTCCAATTTTGGCAGTACCAGAAGAAGCATAATTGCCGACAAATAATCCACCTAAAACTTGTACATCACCATGTGATGCAAGGTTTGTTGTTAATGAATTATTAATAAAGTTGCCATTTATATTATTAATAGATGTATTTGCACTGTTATATGAAACATTACCAACAAATGCTGAACCATATATTCTTAATGTTCCATCTCCTGTTGTTTGATAATCAATCCTGTTATTTGCAAAGTTACCGGTAATATCTCCTATTGTGGCTTTATTTGCAACAAGGTTTCCACCCTCAATATAATATGTAGAAACATTATTTATACTTACTGAATTATTTACAAAATCTGCGTTTAAATTTTCAATATTTGCTTTGTTTCTTAATATATTCAAATCTTTTGTTGTTATAGAAATATTATTAAATATTGCATTTGTAATTGTTGTATCATCTACATTTCGAAGAGTATCAGTATAATTTTTATCATAAGTTTTTGTAGTAGCATCATCATATTTTGCTGTTACTGGTACAGTCGAATTAATGACATTAGTATTAACGGTTGTTGAGTTTTCGCCTGTGCCATACTCTTTCTTTTTCAAATCAAGACGATAATATTTTGCAGTTAAATCACCAGTTTCAGCATTATATTCATACCTTGTAATTACATTGTTCCCACTAGGCGAGGAAACTTCCGTCAATGTATATGCACTATCTTCACCTTGTGCTGGGACTTCAGTTGCGTTCGTTTGCTTTGCAAAACTGAACAATAAAACTAATGCCATAACAAATAATACAAGAATACGTCTTTTCATACTTAATTCCTTTAAAAATTTACATGTCAAAACTTATGTACTTTCTATTACACATAATAGTGTTATCGGCACATTTAATAAATTATTTAATAATCAGGGGTAAATTTTTACAATACTTAATATATAACATAATTCATTAAATCTACAAGTGAATTATAATACCGCACAACAAATTTTTCAATAGGGATTTTAGATTTTAATTTGTATTTATTAAAATATTTTATAATTTTGTTATCATAATGCAACAAGTTTTGTATATATTTTTGTCATGCAACGCAAGTATATGTATGTACAAAATGCACATACGCCACAATGAAAAATAGAAATAAAATGAATGACAAAACCGTACAGAAAAGAGTCATTCCAAACTTGCGAATTTTGTGTAGAGTGAGGACGCAGTCCGAAACTCGAAATAGCACGGAGCATAGCGAATAATATTTGCAGAGCAAATAAAATGAGCGACTGCGTAGTGTGAAACAATAATTCAAGAGGATTTCGGAATCTAATAAGAAGAGATGCTGAAACAAGTTCAGCATGACCGTTTGGTTTGTGGATAACCTTTTATGATTATTGTCTTTTTGTCATTCCGAATTTATTTCGGAATCCAATACAGAAGAGATGTTAAAATAAATTCAACTTGACTATTACTTTTGAGTCATTACGAACTTGTTTCAGAATCTAATAAGAAGAGATGCTGAAACAAGTTCAGCATGACCGTTTGGTTTGTGAATAACCTTTTATGATTATTGTCTTTTTGTCATTCCGAATTTATTTCGGAATCTCTTTTAAATAGATACTGAAATAAATTAAGCATGACCATTAAATATTATTTCAATATTTATAAAATAAAAATTCAACAAATTAAAATTATATTTTTGTCAGGCAGAGCCTGACCTTCAATTATTAATTAAAATTTATTTTAATAAAAAATATATCAAATAATTTTATACTTTGTAAACATATATTGTTTTCTTGTTCACAAGAAAAATATCCATTAAAATAATCATATATAATCTAAAAGGAGAATAATATGAAAAAACTACTATTAAGCATAATAAGTGCATTATTTATATTCACTCTATCAACACAATGTGCACTTGCATTCTTTTCTGATATGACAGAATCACATTGGGCATACAAACAAATCAAAGATTTGTCAGAACAAAGTATCGTAATCGGTTATCCTGATGGGACATTCAAACCTGACGACAACGTAACGAGAGCAGAATTCGCATCAATGGCAATCAAAGCACTTGGACAAGAACACGCAAATGTTATCCAACCAATTAAATATACTGACATTGATGACACATATTGGGCTTACGAAGCAATCGAAAAAGCCGTATATTTCGATTTAATCTCTAATACAAAAGATTCTGAGAAATTCAGACCTGAAGATCCTGTATCTAGAGCAGAAGCAATAAATATTGCAGTAAACTCACTAACAACAGAACAAATCAGTGCTCAAAAAGCACACGATGTCTTAGAAAAAAAATATAAAGATGTAAACGATATACCAGAATGGTTTATGGTTGCAGCCGGCAAAGCAGAAATTCTAGACATGTTCGCATCTATTCCACAAAGAGCAAATTATGTTGATGCAGATAGACCAGCAACAAGAGCAGAAGTAACTGCAATCCTAAACAACATGATGATTCAAGCAAAATTAAACCCAAATGCGAAACTTGCAGAAGCAATGAGGAAAAAAACTGGCGAAGGCTATGTAATCCCTACTGCATACGTTCAAGGCTCAGTTGGTACAATCCCAGAAGGAGCAGTTGTACCTATTAATGTAAACAGAGGATTTTCTTCTCAAACATCTACAAAAGGCGAACAATTCACAGGTGAAGCAACACAAAACTACATCACTAAAGATAAATATATCCTTATCTACAAAGGAACAAAATTTAGTGGTGAATTACAAGAAGTACAAGCAGGAAGATGGTTTGTAAGAAATGGTGTTATCCAACTCGGTACAAATATCATCAATACACCTAACGACCAAAACTTTATGCTTGAAACAGTTGGTAACGTAAGTATGAAAAAGAACAAGTTCATGACTTGGGTAAGAAAAGTGTTCAAAGGTGAAAAATTGATACTTCCACAAGGTGGTACAGTTTATGTGAAGTTCTTGAAAGAGATAAAAACCGACCTAACAAACGGCTGGATTTATTATCAATAAGATTTAATGAAAATATCTCTCAAAATTGAGAGATATTTTTTTATGCATTTTTCTTTATAAAATATAATATAATTCGCAGAAAATCATCTAAATTATATCATTTAAGGCAACAATTTAATAAATTAAAAAATAAATTCAAAATGACAAAAAAATAACCGTCATGCAGAATTCGTTTCAACATCTATTTATATAGAGATTCCGAAACAAGTTCGGAATGACGAGAAACTAAACCATCATGTAGAATTCGTTTCAGCATCTATTTATATAGAGATTCCGAAACAAGTTCGGAATGACGAGAAACTAAACCGTCATGCTGAATTTATTTCAGCATCTCTTCCGTATTAAATTCCGAAATAAATTCGGAACAACACAACCCAACAGTCATGCTGAACTCGTTTCAGCATCTATTTATATAAAGATTCCGCAACAAGTTCGGAATGACGAAAAACTAAACCGTCATGCTGAATTCGTTTCAACATCTATTATTTAATAGGATATATCTCAAAACAGCACTTAACTAAACAACTTCTTAATAAAACCGAACAAACCTTGATTTTCTTGCTTTGATTGTTTAATCTCTTGTTGAATAGGTTCAGAAGTAACTTTTTTAGGCATTGCCAACTCTTTTGAAGCTAAAAAATCACGTTCCGCCCTATCACCCAAATATAAATCATTATCTTTCAAGTGTTTTTCCATAACCTCAATATATTCAGGTTGAATAATACGATCATTATTTACACCTTGAATTTCTCTAATCTCGTCATCTACAAAACGTAATGCAATTTTCGGTTTTCCCTTTTCAAAATAAATATGAAAATCACCATCTTTTAAATACAAATCAGCACCTTTTGCTTTAGTACACCAATTATCGTGTGATAAAGTTTGTAATCTTTTAACATTATCTAAAAAATGTTCTGAATCATTTATTTTAGACGGAATAACTATCCATCTAGTAGTATTTTCATCAATTTTATCACCTGCTGAATATAATTGTTGCAAATGAGATTTATACATTTTACCGAAATCAAACTGTTCTTTTGGATTTTCTTCCAATTTAGATTTTAATTCAGTCAATGTATCATCTAAAACACTTTTGTTATGTGACATACATATTGTATCGTCATTTGGCTTCAAACCTTTTGTAAGACCGTTCATAATCAAATATCTTTCTGTTGGAGAATATGAGCCACTATTTAAAGCAGATTGCCATTCATCAACAGCATTTTGACGCTGATATGATGTAGACGTAGTTCTACCACCATAATTATGACGACAAACCAAGTCGAACTTACTTTCTGCCCAATGTTGCAAATCAGCATTTGTATCAAATTTTTCAATAGGGGCTTTAAACTTTTCCACTACTGCTAAATCAATACCTTTAAACATTGATTTTTTCATTGCACCAAATGACGGAGCATAAGAATTATTCGATTGATAACCACACACGTTCATATCTTATATAAGATATTTTTTTATCATTTATTGCTAATATTCTACAAGACATTAACAAATATTAATAATAAATAATAAAATCTATACTTATACTTCGTTTTCACCAACGAACTGCACACCAAATTTTGTTCTAAACAAATACTTAACAGTTTCGCCTTGAACCTCATGCATCATAGTATTATACAAATCGTATGCTTCTTTTTTATACTCAATCAATGGATCTTTTTGCCCATAAGCACGCAACCCAATACCATCTTTTAACATATCAATATTATGCAAATGGTCAATCCATTTATTATCAACAACTCTTAATAAAATATCTCTCTCTAAAGAACGCATAACATTATCATCTGCATACAATTCTTGTGGTTTAAAATCTTTATCATATTGCGACATAACATCATTGTAGAAATTGACTATTTCTGCTTCATGATCACGATATGCGTTGTTCATTGCTTCACGTAACGAATCATAAATTTCGCTAAATCTTTTATCTTTAATATCTTCAACTTTAATATAATCCAATTGTGGAACAATAGAATGTAGTTCTCTTACAAGTGATTCTAAATCATCTTTAATATATTCTTCTGGATTCATCTCAGGTGAAATATAACTCTTCAACAATCTATCAAGTTCTCTATCCATCATGAATAACAAGTCCTCAGATAAATTGCATTGATTAAGTACACGTTTTCTCTGTGCATAAAATTTTTCTCTCTGAATATTCATAACATCATCATATTCAAGTACATTCTTACGAATATCAAAGTGATATGTTTCGACTTTTCTTTGAGCAGATTGAATTTGTTTTGTAATCAATGGTGATTCAATAGCCATATCCTCTTCAACATTCAACATTGTCATAATATGCATCAACTTATCACCACCAAATATTCTCATCAAATTATCTTCTAATGACAAGAAAAATCTAGTAGAACCAGGGTCCCCTTGACGAGCAGCACGACCTCTTAACTGGTTATCAATACGTCTTGATTCATGACGTTCTGTACCAATTACATGCAAACCACCTGCTGCAACAACTTTTTCATGTTCTTCAGTTGTAATTTGTTTTGCTTGAGATAATGCCTGTTTTTTCTTTTCTTCATAATCAGGTGTCGTTTCTGGATTATAACCTTTTGTGTCTAACATATCTTTTGCCAAATATTCAGCATTACCACCTAAAAGAATATCTGTACCACGACCAGCCATATTTGTCGCAATCGTAACAGCACCATATCTACCAGCCTGAGCAATAATATATGCTTCTTTTTCGTGATATTTAGCATTCAATACATTATGTTTAATACCACGTTTTTTCAGTAGTTTTGATAAATATTCTGACTTTTCAATACTAATAGTACCAACAAGTACAGGTCTGCCAATCTTATGTTGAGCAATAATATCTTCAACAACAGCATTGAATTTTGCTCTTTCAGTTTTATAAATTACGTCTGGATAATTTATTCTTATATCTTTTTTATTTGTTGGAATAACTGTAACTTCTAGGTTATAAATTTTTCCGAATTCTGCTTCTTCTGTCATTGCAGTACCTGTCATACCGGACAATTTTGGATACAATCTAAACAAGTTTTGGAAAGTAATACTTGCTAATGTTTGAGTTTCATCTTGAATTTTTACGTGTTCTTTTGCTTCAACTGCTTGGTGAAGTCCATCAGACCAACGACGACCTTCCATCAAACGTCCTGTAAACTCATCGACAATCATTACTTCGCCATTTTTAACAACATAATCTGTATCTTTAATGAATAATTCTTTTGCTTTCAATGCTTGCAACAAATGATGTGCGAATTGATTAGAAATATCAAACAAGTCTTTGCAACCAATCAATTTTTCAGCATTTGCAATACCTTCTTCTGTAAGAATAACATTTTTGTTCTTCTCATCAACTTCATAATCAACGTCTTTTTTCAATTTTGGTGCAATTTTTGCCATTAATTTATATGTATCAGCAGATTTTTCTAACTTACCACTAATAATAAGTGGAGTTCTTGCCTCATCAATCAAAATACTATCAACTTCATCAATAATCGCATAATTATATGGTCTTTGAACAAGCATATCATTACTTGTAGCCATATTATCTCGCAAATAATCAAAACCAAATTCATTATTTGTACCATAAGTGATATCACATCTATAGGCTGCACGTTTGTCATCATATTCAGAAGCACCACGATTATCTGCCAAAATAACACCAACTGTTAGACCTAAAAATCTATAAACTCTGCCCATCCACTCGCTATCACGTTTTGCCAAATAATCGTTAACTGTAATAACGTGAACACCCTTACCTGTTAAGGCATTAAGATATGCTGGCAACGTCGCAACAAGAGTTTTACCTTCACCAGTTCTCATTTCAGCAATTTGACCGTTATGCAAGAAATAACCGCCCATAAGCTGAACATCAAAATGACGCATATTTAAAACACGTTTTGCTGCTTCTCTAACTGTTGCGAATGCCTCTGGTAAAATCTTATCCAATGCTTCTTTTTCAAGTTTTCTATCTTCACGAAAATCTTCTGAAACCTCTCTTTTAGACAAAATTTCTTTAAATTCTTGTGTTTTCGCCTTCAATTCATCGTCTGATAGTTTTTCAAATTCAGGTTCTAAAGCATTTATATGTTCAATAACACCTTCAATACTTTTAATCTTTTGTTCATTTGAACCACCTAACCACTTAAACAACAAATCTAACATATCTTTTTAATCCTCTTATCACTATTAAATATAGTATCACGAACATAGGCAATTTTAAAATTATCATATTGGGTAATAAAGAAAAATCAAAATATTCTAATACTAAACAAGAAATTTTCAAAATTCTATTTAAATAATCACCATGACTGTACTTCGACAAATAGATAGTTGCAAAATTTCAATTATTATGATACAATGACCTTGCGAAGAAATATTATTAGTGAAGGATGTTAGATGTTAGTTTCAGCGATTGCAAGTTTTCAAGCTATAAATGCACAACACAGAGCTGGCATGGCAATGATTCAATCTCGTAATGCAATGCTTAGTGGCATTAGAAATGCCGGTGTTGGCGAAACAAATTTTAATGCTTTACATCAACAGGATATGAAAAATGATGCTATAAATACAAAAGCACAATTTATGTATCAAGTTGCTTCTGCTTGGAAGAAACACTCAGAAGCAAAAATGAAAAACGAAGCAAAACACGTTAATTATCTTGCATAATTAATGTGTTATCTTTTGTGATTGGATTTTTCATGTGTCTGTCGTTTAAAGGTTAGTGTTTATTAAGTCTAGAGAGTTTTTTCTGCTATATATTTTTTGTTAATTTATTTAACATTGATAAAAAATATATAGCAAATTTTTTATTTAGATGCATTATTATGCATGAAAGACAACTAAGTATAAAGAAACCAAACAATTATGAGAATTAATCCAACAGTAGAAAAGTGTAGTAAAAAAGCCTTATCAGTTGTGAAGAAAGTTCGCCCTGGTCATATTATGTTTGGAGCAATGCTTGTTATGACCTGTATGAATAGATGTTCTACAACCACACATCAATCTTCTGTTGACCATAGTAAAATGATGCAATGGTCTTACGAAATGGGCGAACAAAGAATTCGTGATAGCATCAAAATTGTTGAATTACAAAACAAAATCGCTGCTGATTCTATGAAGCAATTCCACAATCTTGCTAAAAAAACGAAATAACAAGTTTTATTTCTTCGCATATATGATAAAATTAATTTATGAATTCTTTACTTAACAATGAGAAACTTTATTACATTGGCGGTATTGTCAGAGATGAAATCTTAGGCAAAAAAAGTTTTGATACAGATATTACATATCAAGGTAACGTTATTGAATTCTGTAAAAAACTAGAACAACAAGGTATTGGTACTATAAAACAAATAAATGATGCTTTTTGTACCGTTAAAATGATTATTGATAACCAAGAAATAGATTTTGCATCAACAAGAGATGAAATCTATGAAAAAAAAGGACACCTTCCAATAGTTTCTGATATTGGCTGTGATTTGAAAAAAGATGTTCTTAGACGAGATTTTACAATCAATGCTCTAGCAAAATCTCTTAAGACAAATGAAATCATCGACTACACTGGCGGTTTACAAGATTTAAAAAACAAGACCTTGCGTGTATTGCACGACAATAGTTTCATTGATGATCCGACAAGAATATTAAGAGGTCTTAAATTTTCTGTACGTTTTAATCTAACTTTAGACGAGCACACAAAAGAATTACAAGATGAATACTTAAACAGTGTTAATTATGATATGAGTTATAAACGACTAAAAAAAGAACTCATTGAAACTTTTAATTTAAATAGTCAACAAGCATTTGAAAAATTCTTTTCTGATAATATTTATAAGTTATTGTCAGAAAAAAACTTAACTCCACCAATCTATAATATAGAAAAACTTATCAATAAATATCCAGTAAAAAATACTTGGTTGGTATATTTAGGTTGGATAAATTTAGAAAAGATTCCATTAACAAAACTGGAATCTAAAATTATCAATGATTATAAAATTCTAATAAACACAAATATTAAAAATGATAAGTACACAATACACAAAACATTTAAAAATAAAGAAAAAGAAAGTATTCTCTTATATACAATTATGACTAATTCAAAACTCGGATTAGAATATTTTCAAATACAAGATATAAAAATAGATATCAATGGTAACGATTTAATGAAATTAAATATTAAACCATCACAAAAATATTCAGAATGTTTTGAATACATATTAAAAGAAAAACTCAATAATCCTACTCTTAATAAATGTGATGAAATAGAACTTGCAAAAGAATTTTTCAAAAATAAAAAATAATTAATGGTTATGCTAAAATTTATTTATGACAAAAGAGATAAAAGCATCAGGCAAATTATTTGAATTTGATAAAGAATTTAATAAACTAGTCATTGGAACAGATGAAGCAGGAAGAGGTCCAGCTGCAGGTGGAGTATTTGCTAGTGCTGTATATTTCAATAATATTACACCAACACTATTAGAGGAATTAAACATTCTCAATGACTCAAAACAATTATCTGCAAAAAAAAGAGAATATTTATATAATTTTATTAAAAATGAAACAATAAATGAAACTATTTGTATTGAAGTTGATGAAATTGAAAAATATAATATTTTGAACTGTTCTTTAAAAGCAATGAAACTTGCGTGCGAAAGTGTTATTTCACAAATAAAAAAACAAGATGACCTTATTGTGCTTGTTGACGGAAATAGATTCATTAAAAACTTCACATATCCTCAACAGTTTATCATTAAAGGAGATGGAAAATCAGCATCAATTGCTGCTGCAAGCATTTTAGCAAAAGTTACACGTGATAGGTATATGCAAGAGTTAGATAAGGAATTCCCACAATATTTATGGAAAAACAATGCTGGCTACCTAACCAAAGCACATCTTGATGCAATTGATAAATACGGTTTAACAAAATATCATCGTAAATCTTTCTTAAAAAAACATTTTGAAAAACAATTAACCCTATTTTAATTATTCTTCAACACAACATAAATTGGATTGTATGTTAATTCAACACAACCATTCTCCTGTTTAGGATAATTCATTTCGAATTCTTTTAATTTTCCCTTTGTCCAAGATTCATTATTTATAGCATTTACACCAGTATCTTTTATATGATGTAAAACTTCTTTTGGATTATTAAATGTTAATACATTCTTATCTTCAACAATTTTTAAAATCTCATAATCTTTAAACAATTCTTTTAATTCTTCAACCGAATAATATTGAATATTATTTTGAAGCATTTCTTTTAATTGAATATAATTTTCGTTTCCAAACATAGTAAAAACCAGAATACCGTTTTCAGAAAGATTCATTTTTAATCTATTAATAAATTTTGGGAAATTTTCCAACCATTGCAAAACTGCATTTGAAATAATCAAATTGTATTTTCGCTCCGGCACAAATTTTTCTATATCAGTATTAATAAAATTTATTCTAGGTGAAATCTTTTTAATATATTCTTCACAATTTTCAACAATATCAATTACATCATAACAATTATATTCAATATTATCATTTACCAATCTTGTAACAAAACCTGTACCACAGCCTAATTCAAGAATGTTATTATATGAATTATTTTCTATCATATCAAACAAGTTATGTGCCATTTGTTTTTGAACAATTGCACATTTATTATACGATTTTAAACTTTTAGAAAAACGTTGTTTTATCAAACTTTTAATCATAACAACTCTTCCCAACTTTTAAATAATTCAAATGGACAATGACCTGAATTAACGACTTCAGCATTTCCCCAATAATTAAGTTGATTTGCAGTAGGAATAATTTTATCGCTATCAGCAACAATCGCTCTAGTATAATTTATTTTACCAAGAGGTTTATAATCTAACATTTTAATTAATTCAGATTTTTGACTTTCAAAAGTTCTATCAGAAAATTTTTCGATTTTAGAAGTTTCAATAAACATTCGTTTCATAAACTTCTTTGCAGAAAGTTCACTAAAACCTTTAACTGTCAGATTATATATTTTTTCAGGAATACCATACATATCATCAATTGCTTTTGGTGTACCACAAATTGCAGTCGCTGATACGACATTGTCAAATTCAAACATATCTGCAATCATAACACCCATAGACCACGCAACTATATGCTTTTTGACATACATACTCAAATCTACATCAAAATCCAAATTATTATAATCATAAAAAACTACTACATCATAATCGCCACAAGCAAGAGAAGACACGATATAATCATCCATGCCCCAGCCATTAAAAAATATAACTAATTCTTGCGAACCTTTATGTTGTAACCATTTATATTTCATCTTTTACGTAATCTATTAAAGTTCTAACTTCTTCAAAATCCATATCTGCTGTTAATGATAATCTCAAACGAGAAGTATTCGGTGGAACAGTTGGAGGTCTAATTGGTAACACAAAATAACCCATATTCCTTAATTGTTCTGCTATATCAACCGTTTTTTTATCATCACCAAAAATTATTGGTATAATTTGTGATTCAGATACTGTATTTATATCAATTGATTTCAAATATTTATGCACTGCAATAATTAATCTTGCCAATTTTTTCTTTTGTTCAAATAAGAACTCACGTTTTTCAGTCAACAACCATTTTGTCCAAGCAATATTGATTGGAGGTATAGAGGTTGAAAAAATAAATGAACGTGACTTATTAATCAAATAATTTATAATTGTTTTATTAGAAACAGCAAACGCTCCAAATGAACCTAATGCTTTGCCGAATGTCGCAGTTATTATATCGACCTCAGGGTTCCTATCTGACATACCTGCAAGATGGTCATCAATAGAACAAAATGCATGTGCTTCATCAATCATCAAAATTGCATTATATTTTTTCTTCAATTCAACAAGTTTTTTAATATCTGCAGTATCACCATCCATACTAAAAACTGATTCAGATACAATAATTGCCTTGTCATATTTATCTCTATATTTTTCTAACAAAGTTTCTAAATGTTCATAATCTAAATGTTTATATCTATGGAAATCTGCATCGGATAATTTCATACCATCAATAATACTTGCATGGTTTAATTTATCAGAAAATACGACATCACCACGTCTAGCCAATGTAGAAATAACACCTAAATTACATTGATAACCCGTATTGAATATCAAGGCAGCATCTTTATGAAACAATTCTGAAAGCACTTTTTCCAAATCACGATAAACAGAAGTTGTACCACTCAACAATCTTGCAGATGCAGATGAAAACTGACATTGAGGATTAGAACAAAAATACTTCATAAACTCTTTTGCAAGATTTTCATTTGTACTAATATTCAAATAATCATTAGATGATAAATTCAATAATTTCTCATCATTGATAACAACATATTCCCCATCTTTTTCAGAAATATTTGGAATTTGTCTGTAAGTATCAGACTCTTTTAATTTATTTAACTCATTTTGAAAATCTGCCATAATATACAACCTTCATTTATTACAATAATAACAAAAAAAGATTATTTGTATATTCACCATTTATCCTATTGAAACCAATCAATTAACGAACGACTAGGACCAAATTCCAATTTATATTTCTTCGCTAATTTACTATCGACAATATCGAACAAACCTAAACATTCTTTTACAGGTTCAGTCAATAATTCATTGTCTTTAAATACTTTACTATAACACAGATTTTGATGAACACATTCAGGAACTTTTACTATTTTATCTTTTGTAAAATATGCCAAACCAAAGGTACGACAAGTTATACCACGATATTTATAAACACTACATTTATTATTAATTAAAAAAGGACATTTATAAAATAAATGAGTTGAAACCCTATTACTCTTAGTTTGCATCAAACTATTTTTAACTAATATTTTAATATCATTAGGTAATGCTTTAAAACCTTCCATTAGATACATCATTTCTAATTGTGTAAAAGGATAATCACCGACTTCACAACAGCCTGAACAACCCTCTTTACAACAAATATATTCTGATTGTTCATCAAAATATTTTTTTAACTTTTTATCCAATTCTTTTAAAAATTTTTCATATTTTTTAA
>SAMEA3663118__coassemble_182_pt1 | contig 25131 bp, 24 predicted proteins | sample SAMEA3663118__metabat2_high_PE_014 | metagenome-assembled genome bin SAMEA3663118 (sample SAMEA3663118) | pig gut metagenome | biome: pig gut; feature: pig-associated habitat; material: faeces | place: Denmark | collected 2012
AAAGTCTGAGGGTGTTCAAATCCTGCAAATCCACAGCATTCATCGTAACCATTCAATTGTTCATATTTTATATTTTCGCAACTGTTTAAAATCTTTTCTATATCAATATTTTCATGACAAGGTTTGTGATAAGTTACGAATTCTTCTTTTTTAGCCCTGAATTGAACATTATTTTCAAGAATTAATTCATAAATACTTTTGAAATTAATATTATTTAATTTATTTTTTAAATTTTCATTATTAATGTATTTGATGTACTGTTTCCAAGCCCATTGACAACTTGCACAATCTGTTATGAAGTAGTCAAAATCTTGTGGTAGTTTTTCAATGTTTTCGATTGCTTGTTCTTCGAAACGGTCTAAATTACCAGTTGTCAAAAAAGGCATTCCGCAACAATTAAAATTTATTGGTACAACTTCAATTTTTATAGAATTAAGTAGTTTTATAACATAATTATCTATGTTTGGATGAATTTTAGAGATACAACCACCAAAATAGATTGCTTTCTTTTCAAATTTCTCAGATTTTATTTTTTTACAAAATATTGAAGAAATAAAATCTACTATTTTTAAGAATGTATTAAAAACTGGTTTTGACTCAAAAAATGAATAAACTTTGCCGGATAATGATTTTTTAAAATATTGAGATTTTGCAGACAACAAAATATGAATAACATCTATTTCGCTAGGACAAAAGTTCTTGCATTTGTTGCATTTTAAGCATAAATCAAGATATTTGTTGATGTTTTTGTTTATTTTTAATTCATCTTTGATTACACCACCAAGCATAATAAATTGTCCTCTAGAAACAGAACATTCATTGCCAGTTTCTTGATATATTGGACAAACTGCCTGACATAGTCCACACTTAGAACATCTGTGAATTTCTTCTTTGTAATCTTTTAAGTCTTTCATATTATTTACCGAGTTTTTTCTTTACCCAGCCTTCAAAGGTTTTTAATGGTGCTCTTGTTATAGCAAGTGACCACTCTGCTATATTTTTAGTAATGATACTTAAAGCACCAACGTTTGCACCTTCTTTTATTTCAACAGGTGCAACAAGTACTGAATTAGAACCAATTTTTACGTTATCACCAATTATTGTTTTGCTTTTAATCTTGTTCAAAGGATTGTAGTTTGCAGTGATTGTACCAGCACCAATGTTTACATTTTCACCAATTTCACTATCTCCAATGTATGTTAAGTGACAAGCATTTGTATGACTCTTTATATGTGTTTTTTTTACTTCTACAAAGTTTCCTATTTTTACGTAATCATCAAGCGTTACATCACCTCTAAGATGAGCAAATGGACCAATTTTGCAATTATTTCCTATTTTGTTCTTACCTTCAATATAACAAGATGGATAAATTATTGTATCTTTTCCAATTTCAGTTAGAGGATCAATCCAAGTTGTTTCAGGATCTACAATTGTTACACCATCTTCCATTAGTTTTTTTATAGTTCTATTATTTAGAATTTTTGATGCTTGTGCAAGGTTTACTTTTGAATTTATACCAAAAATTTCTTCGTTTCTTTCAAGAATGTGAGCATTTACTTTTAATCCATTTTGGTTGCCCCATTTAATGATATCTGTTAAATAATACTCACCTTGTGCATTGTTTGTTTTAAGTTGTGAAAATGCATCTTTTACCTTTGTCCAGTTTATACAATATATACCTGCATTTATTTCTTTTATGGCTTTTTGTTCTGGGGTTGCATCTTTTTCTTCAACAATTGAATTAAGACCGTTATCATCATTTCTAACAATTCTTCCATAATTTGTAGGGTTGTCAAAAATTGCACTCATAACTGTAATATCAGAATTCATTTCTCTATGAGCATCGATAAATGTTTTAAGGGTATCAGATGTTATAAGAGGAGTATCACCACAAAGAATAATAACTTCTCCATCAAAATCCTTTAAATATGGGCAAACCATGCTTACAGCATGACCAGTACCTAATTGTGGAGATTGTAATACTGTTTTTGCATTAGAATAGTTGTTTTTTACGTATTCTTCAACTCGTTCTGCTTGGTGTCCAACTATTACATAGTTTTCATCAGCCATTTCTGTGTTATTTACTGCATCAATTACGTATCCCAATAATGTTTTGTTAAATATTTGGTGCAACACTTTTGGGGTATCCGATTTCATTCTAGTACCTTTACCTGCTGCTAATATTACTGATTTAACCATATTTATCACTCCCTCTTTTGTTTTTATTCTATCAAGAATAAAATAGTATTTCTACAATTGTGAATTATATGTAAATACAAAAATATTTAACTTTTATCATGTAACAAAAGGTTGCGTTTTTATTGAAATATTGCTCTGCTAATGCTAAATTAGCAATATATTATAGTTTTTTAGTTTTTATAAGGAGTGCAAATATGGGTTGTGATGCGAAAAAATACAAAAAAACAATAAGAGAAGCTCTTAAAGTTTTAGGTAAAGATAATTTCGTATTGATTATGCATGGTGGAAGTTTTCCATCTCGTGATAATGAAGATACAGGTTTTGGAAGTATAAATTCTTCTGCTGGTAGAGATATTATTGATTATTCAGAAGGGTTGTTTGATGCACTTCAACTTGGACCTGCTGGTAAAACAAAATCTTCAGATTCATCTCCTTATACTGGTACTATATTCTCTGGTAATCCATTATTTATTGATTTAAAACAATTAACGACAAAAGAATGGAATAAATTATTATCTGAAGAAACTTATAACAAAGTCGTTCAAAATAATCCTCAACAAAATAAAGGTAGAACAGCATATTCTTATATTACAAATGCTCAAAATGAAGCATTAAAAGAAGCTTGGACAAACTTTAAAAATCAAAAGAAATTCCACAAAGAATTTGAAAAATTCAAAAAAGAAAATGCTTTTTGGTTGAATAATGATGCTTTATATGAAGCATTATCTATTGAAAATGGAAATGATTATTGGCCAATTTGGAAATCTGATTTAGATAAGAATTTGTTAAACTCTAAAACTGCAGAACAAAAAGCAGAAGCAGAAAGTAGAATTTCTGAAATTTCTGAAAAATATGCAGATGAAATTGATTTCTATAAGTTCTGTCAATTTGTTTTAGAAGAACAATTGAATGCAACTAAGAAATATGCATTGAAGAAACATATTAAAATGATTGCTGATAGACAAGTCGCTTTCTCTGATAGAGATGCTTGGGCTTATCAATCATTATTTTTAGATGGTTGGTGTTTGGGTTGTCCTCCTGATTATTTTTCTAAAGATGGTCAAGCGTGGGGATTCCCAGTTATGGATCCAGAAAAAATGTTTAATGAAGATGGTTCATTAGGTGAAGGTGGTAAACTAATGAAAAATCTTTATAAGAAAATGTTTAAAGAAAATCCTGGTGGTGTTAGAATCGATCACATTGTTGGTTTAATTGATCCTTGGGTTTATAAAAAAGGTTGCAAACCAATGGTTGAACAAGGTGCTGGTAGATTATATTCTTCTCCAGAACATCCATTTTTATCTAAATTTGCAATCGCTAAATTATCAGATTTAGATGAAACACTAGAACCTGATAAGGAAAAAAGAGTTAAGACTCTTGATAAAGAACAAATCAAAAAATATGGTCAACTTATTGAAAAAGTTGTTATTGCAGCAGCAAAAGAATGTGGCTTAAACAAGAATGCTATTGTTTGTGAAGACTTGGGTACTTTAACAAACCCAGTTGATGCAGTAATGAAAGAATATAAATTACAAGGTATGAGATTAACACAGTTCGTTAAACCAGAAAAACCTGAACATCCATATAGATGTTGTAATATTGAAGAAAATGTTTGGGCGATGGTTGGTACTCATGATAATGAGCCAATTTCTATGTGGGCTAAATCTATGATTAATACTCACGAAGGTTATTTGCATGTTAAAAATCTTGTAGAAGATTTATATGCAGAATGCGAAAATAAAGATGATTTGATTGTTAAATTAACAAATGATGCAGAGGCATTGAGAAAAGTTAAATTGTCTGAAATGTTTGCATCAAAAGCAAAAAATATTCAAATTTTCTTTACAGATTTCTTTAATGTAGAAGATGTTTATAATAGACCTGGAACATCTGGTGATGAAAACTGGTCATTAAGATTACCTAACAATTATGCAGAAATGCAAACAATTGATTTAGGTGAAATTTTGACAATGGCTATAAAGGCTAGAGGTTCTAAGTTCGCAGATAAGCATAAAAAATTGATTGAAAAATTAAATGAAAAATAGATTATTAATATTATTAATAAGTTTTTTGATGGCGTTTTCTTCTTGCTTTGCAGAAGAAAACGCTCCATCTGTTATACCCACAGATGCAAAACTTGAATATAATCATGGGATTGATTGTTATAAATTAGGGCAATACGATGAAGCAGTTGCTCTTTTTCGTACAGCAATTAGGCTTTATCCCGATTATATTGATGCCTATTATAATTTAGGTTCGTTACTTGAATATTTGAAACAATATGATGAAGCCTTAGCGATATTTGAGCAGATTATTGTACGAAATCCAAAAGAATATGAGGCTTTGTATAAGGCTGCAAAATTAAGTGCTCAATTAGGTGATAGAACAAATGCTGCTAGATATATTTCAATGATATCTAAAGCCAGTCCGTTTTATACAAAGGCTTTAAATGTTGTTTCTCAATATCATATTACCCCAGCATCAGGTAATGTTATGGGTGGTAATCCACCGTCAAATGTTAGTCAGTCTAGCGGGTGTTATCCTAATATTACAAGTCCAACAGGAATTACATCTGATAAATACGGTAATTTATATGTTTCCAGTTTTACAGATAATGCTATTATAAAAATTCAGCCAAATGGTAAAAAGATGCTTTTCTTTAAAAGTTCAATGTTGAAAGGTCCAATTTCTTTGACAAGTGATTCTATTGGTAATATTTATGTTGCTAATTATAATGCTAATAATATTTTAAAATTATCTCATTCAGGAGCATGCACTGTATTATCTACAAATGTTTCAAAACCTTATGGTGTTCATGTGAATGGGAATATTCTTTTTGTCGCATGTCAGGGCTCTAATTCGGTGTTACGAATTAAACTAAAATAAATTGAATTTTGTTTAGTTTGTTTTTTTTTAATAATAAAGAACTACTCCATACGTATGACTTTTGTACGTATTTATTTAAGATATTTTTATTTCTGCCGATTTAATATTTGACTTATAAGAAAAAATTATTAAATAAGAAATTGTAGAAGTTAAGAGTTATCAATAAATTGAATAGGAGAGTTTGTCATGGGAATGGCAGCATCACAGGCTAGATATTTAGCCCTTACGGCAAGAAAAACAAATTGTGAATATGAAGGTCAACAAATTAACCAAGCACGTACTGCATTGGCAAACCAATCTTCATATTACTTTAACCAAATGTTGGAAATGCAAGTTCCTGATTGTCCTGATAGTACAGATTATACAACTCTACAATATTCATATAGTGATGGTTATAATAATACGGTTCTTGATAAATGGTATCAATTGTCAACGGCAGATACAGATTATAACTATGTAGTTGATACTTACTACTATGACAAAGTTTATACTGGTTCTAAAAAGAAGATGTCTAATCCAGAAGTAACTTTTAAAAATGAAGTAGTTGAGTATCCAGAAGAAGTTTTGAAATTATTAAAAAATAAAGATGGTTCTTATAACTTGAATGACGAAGTTACTTATGCACCATTATCTAGTTATAATAATACTAAGGAAATGGAAAATGCTGTTAAAGATTTAGAAGCAGCAGGTTATTTAAATTTCCCTGGTGGTAAAATTGATTATAGTAATTTGTATGGTTATAAAGACCAAGCTAATGTATGGCATATTACAACTAAAGATAGTTTAGAGTATGCTACATCAACAGAAGGTTTAAAAAATGGCTATGTAGATATTAGTAAATTAGGTCTAGATTTAAAAGATACAACAAACTGGACTGATGACGATTTTAATGCTGTTACAGCAGCTTTAGAAGAAGAAGGTCTTACAGGTATTACAAAAGATGATATTATTCAAGGTGTAGCAGATGGTGCTTTTGAAACAGGCTATGCATCTTACACTACAACAACAGTTGGAGATGAAACATCTTATGCTTTTGCTTCTGCAACTAGAGCAGATGCTTATGATGCAGGTAAAGGTGGCTTGTTAGATTATTCTACTTCATATACCCCAACATACGTAGGTAACTGTAAATTAACAGAACTTACTGATACATTATCAAAAACAGACGAAACTGCGTTGTTGCAAATTGTTGCAGATAACCCTGATTCCACTATCGCAGATTACATTCATAGAAAACCTGATGGTACTTATGAATACTACGGTTCAGGTATATACTCTTTTGAGTATAACGGTCAGTTACGTTATACAACTTATCAAGACTTAGTAAATAGTTTAACAACTTATGATGAGTATGGTAAACCTATTGAAGGTCAAGATAAACTTCAATATTTTGATGCAACTTATATCAAAACAAAAATCAAAGATACAAACCATGCATTGTTAGAAACTGATGGTTCAGGTAGATTTACATCTATTAAACTTGATGATGATAGTACGGTTTATACTTTGAATGTTGAAAATGTTACAGATGAGGCTGCATATAACAATGCGATGAATCAATATTATCATGATGTACATGAATATGAGAAGAAAATCGCTGATATTAATGCTAAAACAGAAATTATTCAACAAGAAGATAGAACTTTGGAATTGAGATTGAAACAGTTAGATACTGAACAAAATGCTTTACAAACCGAAATGGAAGCCGTAAAGAAAGTTATTTCAAAGAACGTCGAAACTACGTTCAAAACATTCAGTGGAGGCTAGTATTCTTAATAGACTTCGTAAGAAGTCTAAGAATATTATGGCTTTATTTAAAAAGTTCACAATTTATAATGAAATCCATTTATTGATACACGTACACACCTTTTACCTTGTTGTGCCAACTTATAGTGCACAATAAGGTTTTATTTTTTATTTGAAGTTAAGAGTTTTTACTCTGTTGAATGGCCAAAATAAAAATACTGCACGTCCTACAATTCTTTCTTCTGGTAAGAATCCCCAAAAACGGCTATCTTCTGAATTACCTCTATTATCACCCATCATAAAATATTTACCTTGAGGTACAACCATTGGTCCACAGTACATCGTTTCACTGCAAGGGATTGAGTCGTATTCGTTTAAAATATATGGTTCATCTAGTGGTTTATCGTTAATTAGAACTTTGTTTTTACCGTCAGGGTATTTTTTTATTTCAATTTTATCACCAGGAAGACCAACAACACGTTTTATAAATGCAATATCATTGCATGCTATACCAGTTCTTCTTTCAAGAATTCCCAATGGTGTTTTGTTCAATTTTACAAATGGGGGATAGAATACTAATATATCACCTCTAGAAGGTTTTTTATAAAATTGAGTTACTCTTTCAACTATAATTCTGTCACCTTCAACAAGGGTTGGTTTCATTGAGCCTGAAGGAATCCAACGAATTTCAAATATAAAATATCGAATGATAATTACCATAACAATTACGAAAATAAATGTCTCAAACCATTCTTTTATATTTGGGTGTTTTTCTCCAAATTCGTTATATTTATTTCTGATATTTTTAAACATTCAACTACTCCAATCAGCGATTTTTTGTATTCGCTTTCCCCTAAACAACTTAATGCTTGAATAGCATTACTTGTGTAATTATCTATTAAACTAAGTGTTTTTTCAATACTATTTTTAGATATGTTTATCGAATTCGAAAATATTATTGGTAATGTGTAAATTCCATTTGTTATGTCTTTTTCTAAATTTTTTATATCATTATTTATTTGAAATAGTATTCCAATATTTTTTGCAAAATCAATTAATTTAGAATTCTTTATTGTAGATATTTCTAAAACTCCTTTTATAGTACCTTCAAATAAGGTTCCTGTTTTTAGATATGTTTTTTGTATATAATCTTCAATTGTTGGAATATTGTTTTCTTGTGCTTTTTGTATAAGTTTACCTTCGCACATTTGTTGAATAGTATTGTTAATAATAGAAATAAGTTGTAATGAATTTGTTTTTAAAAGATATTCAACAGCATTTGTTAGAGTTAGATTTCCTAAAAGAATCGCTGTTTTATTTCCTAAAAGTTCATTTTTGCTTAATTCTTTTCTTCTAGTTTTGTCATTATCTATTACATCATCATGTAAAAGAGAAGCATTGTGGATAAGTTCAATAGCAGTTAAAAAATTTATATGATTGTTATTAATTGGTTGATTTAATGCTTTTAACATCAAAAATCCTAATTTAGAACGTATTAGTTTTCCGATAGGTAGGTTAACTTTATTTCTTTCTAAATTATCAGTAGGAGTTTCAATTAAATTCTTACCTATTTCTTTCTAAATTAGTTTTAATTTGTTGAATTTCTTTTGAAATTATATTTTCATTCATTGCAGAACATTTATTTTATTAGAATTTATTTCGTATAATTAAAGCCATAAATTGTAGATTTGTATTTTACTCCAATAAATGAACCTTTGTTTGAATATATGTACATAGTGTCAGGCGATTGTAAATACATCGCTCTTATAAGTTTACCGTTAATGGCATATTTTTTTGTATAGAATGGGTATTCTGGAAATCCACCATATCTGAAATCGACAAATTTTAATCTACCCATTGCATCATAATAAAATGTTTTTTGTGGTGCTTTATCATATTGTAGTGCATACATGTATACATATTTTGATTTACCTAAGAAAAATGGTTGTAAATTTACATCTCTATAATGTGTGTATCCTGCGCAAACTGCATCATAATGTATTTTATAATCAGTATCTTTTAAGTATTTTGAAAGTTTACTTTTTAAAAGGTTTTTAGGGAAATTTGTTACGTATCCTTTCGGAAACATGGTGTTGAAAATGTTTGTAACTCTTTCTTTTCTTTCAATATTTGTTAGAAATAACCAGTCAAAATCAGTACCTACATAGTCAAAAACTTCTGCAAATGCAGGTTTTACCATTGTTAATGTTAATCCGATAATTATAAATAAATTTAAAAATATTTTTTTCATAGTGAAATTATATCATACAAATGAGTTTGTTGTATAATTTAATTATGTCATATTTAGAAAATAAATTCGATGTAATAGTTGTAGGTGGCGGTCATGCAGGTTGTGAAGCCGCAATTTCAGCTGCACGATTAGGAGCAAAGGTTTTGTTATGCTCTTTAAATTTGGATAACATCGCTTTGATGCCTTGCAATCCAGCAGTCGGTGGACCTGCTAAATCAACCTTGGTTAGAGAAATTGATGCATTAGGTGGTGTTATGGGTGAAGTAGCAGATGCTACTTATGTTCAAATGAAGATTTTAAATTCTTCTAAAGGACCAGCCGTTCGTGCTTTACGTGCTCAATCTGACAAAAAAGAATATATGCGTTTTATGCGAAATATTATCGAAAGTACAGAGAATATTTATTTGAAACAATGTTGTATCACAGATTTGGTTGTAAAAAATGGTGAAATCGTTGGTGCTGTTGATGAATATGGCAATGAATATAAAACAAGAACTGTTGTCTTAACAACAGGTACATCACTAGATGGTAGAATATTTATAGGTTTAAAATCGTATAGGGCTGGTAGATTGGGTGAAATGCCTGCTATTGGTTTGTCTGATTCTTTAAGAAACTTAGGTTTTAATGTTAAAAAATTAAAAACCGGTACTCCTTGCAGAATTGATAAAAGAACCGTTGATTATTCTAAGATGACTATTCAACCTGGTGATGAGAAACTACATTTTTATTCGTTCAAACCAAATCGACCTGTCAGAAAACAAGTGCCTTGTTATTTAACAAGAACAACAGAGGAAACTCATAAAATTATTAAGGATAATCTCGATAAATCTCCTATGTATCAAGGTTTGATTCATGGTGTTGGACCTAGATATTGTCCGTCTATCGAAGATAAAATTATCAGATTTGCATCTAATCCGTCTCATCATATATTTATTGAACCTGAGGGCTTAGGTACTTATGAATTGTATATACAAGGTTTTTCAACAAGTTTGCCATCAGATGTTCAAACAAAAATGGTACGTTCTTTACCAGGATTAGAAAATGCACATATTATTAAACCTGCTTATGCTGTAGAATATGATTATATTCCGGCTATTCAAACCGAACATTCGTTGATGACGAAATTGGTTAAAGGCTTGTTTTGTGCCGGACAAATCAATGGTACTAGTGGCTATGAAGAAGCCGCAGCACAAGGTTTATTAGCGGGTATAAATGCATTTAATTATCTAAATTCATCTGATATGTTGGAGTTATCTAGAAGTTCATCTTATTTAGGTACATTGGTAGATGATTTAGTTACAAAAGACATTGAAGAGCCTTATAGAATGCTAACATCTCGTTCTGAATATAGGTTATTGCTTCGTCAAGACAATGCAGATACAAGGTTGACAGAAATAGGACATAAAGTAGGTTTAGTTGACGATATACAATATGCTAGATTTATACAAAAGCAAGATAGTATCAAAAATGAGATAAAAAGATTATCTAATGTTAAAATATCCGCTACTAGTGAAGTGAATGAAATTCTTGCAAAATATGAAGAACATATTGATAGAGGTATAAGAGTTTCTGAATTGTTAAAACGTCCAAATATTACTTATGGTGTAATTAAAGAATTGGATTATGAAACTAAAGTATTAGATTTAACAGAAGATATTACAGATGAAGTAGAAGTATTGATTAAGTATGATGGTTATTTGAAACGTCAAGCACAACAGGTTGAACAAGCAACTAAACTTGAAAAATATAGAATTCCTGATAATATTGATTATTCAACTATAACTCATATTTCAACTGAAACAAAAGAAAAATTAGCAAAGATAAGACCAAAAACTTTGGCTCAGGCTTCTAGAATTGGTGGCGTAAAGCCTGCTGATATATCAGTTTTGATGGTTATGTTGTCAAAATAATTTAGGTAAGTGTGAACTTTTGTAAATACTAGACAGTTTTAGGGTTGTAGAACTCTTGAAACATGGTTTAAAATTAAAGTATAGAAATTACATTTACCGAGTTTTTATACTGCGAACTTATTAAAATTTACCCGTACTGTATCATTGTTTATTAAATAAACACATTAGGAATATTATATCGCTACATATTAAAACTTGATAAATACGCTTATAGGATTTATCGGGGACATATATTTTGAAAAAATTTATTATTGCATTATTAATGGTGTTATTCTGCACAACTCCAGTAATCGCTGCTCAATTTGACAACTATACAAAAGATATAGAAATTAAATCAGCATTAACATTATTACATAATAATGGTGCAGATGAAGTGTTTGACAATTTAGATGAAAATTCTGTTAAAATTTCATTTTATGATTTATCAATGTTGGCAGGTTCTTTTGCAGATCATTTTGCAATCAATACTGTTGATTCTTTTGGTAACAGATACATCTTTATCAATATTAAATTTAAAAATGCTTCTCCTGAAGAACTTGCTTGTTTAATTGCACATGAAAGTTTCCACAAACTTAGCGTTGCAACACTTGAAGAAGAAACATTAGCAACTCAGAAAGAAGCATTTTATTGGTCTAAATTAAAAGATACTCACAAATCATACAATTCATCTGAATTACTTTCTAGATTAGACAATTTGGCTGTTTTAAGAAAAGCATCTACTATTAAAAATGATTTAATTTTAAACAAAATTTCAAATAGTTCTTTCTATCGTCAACAATTAGCAATCGCTAAATAGTAATATTATTCTCTCTATGCTATGATGTAATAGTTGTAGTTTTTATAGAGAGAACAATGTCTAATTTTGATTTTATAGAAAAAATAGATAGTGATTTATTTCGTATAATATCTGATGCAGAAAAATTATACCGAGATGAATATTTTGAACAAAGTATTGTTCAGACTCGACGCTTCGCTGAAAATGTTTGTAGAAATTTGCTAGGTGAACGATTAGTACCTGATTCTACATTTGATGAATGTTTGGCTACATTACAGGATTTATATATAAAAAATATTAGACAAAGAGAATTAATTAATGATTTATATTTTTTAAAGGCACAAGGTAATGCTTCTGCTCATGGGAAGAAAGTTAAGCAAGATGGCAATATTGCTCTTGATTGTATAAAAAGGGCTTTTGAAGTTGCTATAAATTATGCAATTACAAATGGTGCTCCTAAAAAAATAGAAAAACTTGAATTTTCTGAAGAAATTCTTGTTATGGGCGAAAAAAAGAAAAAATCTTCTTTAAAAGAAAAATATGTAGCGAAGAAAAAACAGGCTAAAAAAAATAACCAAATGTATAAGAAGAAGAAAGAACAAGCAAAACAATATGTTTATCCTAGTTTGGTAGAAAATAAAAAATCTGCATTAAAAGTAAACGTTATAGGAACATTAGTTCTTATAGTATCGTTGATAGCATATATTTATATTACATTTTTTATGAATTAAGGGCTTTTTTCGCTTGTTTCCATAATTTGTCATATTCTTCAAAAGAATATTCTTCTAATGGTTTTGTAGCAAGTTCTTCCATTTTTCTAAAGCGTTTCATGAATTTTTGGTTCGCTCTTTGTAATGCTTGCTCTGCATCAATTTTATACCAACGTGATAAATTCACAGTAGCAAAGAAAATGTCGCCCATTTCATCTTCCATTGCATCTTTGTCGTTGTTATTAACGGCTTCTTTAAATTCATCATATTCTGATTTTATGCAATTAAGTAGTGTTTCTACTTTATCCCATTCAAAACCTACTTTTACGGCTCTTTTACTGATTTTCTGACATGCCATTAGTGCGGGAAATGTTTTTGGAATTCCATCCATGTTTGATGTTCGTTCTTGTTTTTCTTCTTGTTTTAATTTTTCCCAGTTCTCTGTTACTTCTTGTGGTGTGTTAGCATGTGCTGAACCAAATACATGTGGGTGTCGGTGTATCAGTTTATCATTTAGTTCTTTTGCAATGTCTTCTATATCAAATTCTCCATTTTCTTTTCCAATTTGAGCATGTAACACGACTTGTAATAAGACATCTCCTAATTCTTCTCGTAGGTGTTCAGAATTGTGTTCTTTTATTGCCTCAACTGCTTCATAGGCTTCTTCTATCATATTAGGTGTTAAAGTTTCATGAGTCTGAGCCCTATCCCAAACGCAACCATTTTCACTTCTTAAAATTTCTATTACTTTGATTAATTTTTCTAAATTTTTATACTTCATTTTTTATTTTCCTATCTTTGTTTATTTTATTTCAGAAGAAATTCAAGGTCAAATTTAATAAATCGTAACAATTATTTGAAAATATTGATTTTTTTTGTAAATTTTTGTAAAGATGAAACTATAAAATAGCAAATAAAATTAGGTCGAAACGTTTTTATATATGTGTGAAAGTTATACTTTTGGAGTGTGTAAGATGTTAGGAATTCAAAATCAACCACAAATTGGTCAAAACAATAGTCTTAGTTTTCAATCAAGGCATAATGATAGGGCTTATGTAAACTACGATGATGATGAGGATTTTGATTCTTTTGATAGGAAAGAAGAGGCAAAAGCAGATAGAGATTCTGCTAAACGTCAAGTCGCTGATGATAAAGCAGAATGGGATAATTTGGCTGATGAATTAGAAGATTCTGATAGTAAAGTATCAAAGAAGTTAGGTAAGGGTGCAAGATTTATGGCATCAGCTGTTGGTTTGGCTGGTACATTTCTTGTAGCAAAATGTTCTTCAAAATTGACAATTGAAACGTTAAAATCTTTTGCAAAATCTAAAACAATGGCATCTACATTAGAAACGTTTAAAAGTGTAAAAGCACCTTTGGAAAGTGGATTAAAATCTGTTAAACAATTTGCAACAGAAGCAATGGAAAAACCTGCCGTTCAAGAACAAATTGCAAAACTTAAAAATTCAAAAGTAGGTAAAACCATTGATGGTTTCTTAAACAATGAAAAAGTTAAAAAGGTTACGGAACCTTTAAGAAATACTATTAGTCAATTGAAAGATATTAAAATTGATGGTAAAAAAGTTCAAAATGCTGCAGAAAATACTATGGCAGTTACAACTACAGGTTCAGTTTTAGTAGATAATTTGACTGGTAGAAATAATGATAAATCTGCTATAGAATTAGCAACTGGTTCATCAGGGGAGGTTTAGAATGTTAGGTGTTCAATTAAGTTCTCCAAGTTTTCAAGGTGATGCAAATAGAGTAAGACCTGAACATAGAAACGTTAAAGATAAATCCACAGAAATGCAAATTGGTGGTGGTGCAGGTTTAGCGACATTCGGAACACTAAGAAATTCATCTAAAATTGGTAATAGTCTTGTTCGTTCTATTAAGTCATCAACAAAAATTAAGGCACAAAAACAAGCGCAATTGTTAGAATTAATTGGTAAGTTTAAACCTTTGGCAAAATTTGCGAATAATACAGCAGTTAAAAAGGTTGCTGGCGGTTTAGCAGGATTATCTGCTGTTACAGGTTTAGTTGGTTCTGCCGCTAAGATTGCAGATACTACAACATTCTTAACCGCTCAAAATCCTGAATTATAATAAAGTTTAGATAATAAAAAAGGTCTGCTACTGTAGCAGACCTTTTTTATTTTTTAGTATTTATTTTGTTTGAATAAATAAACTTATTAAATCATTTAATGCACTATATTGTTTTTGATAATTTTGAGATTGTTTTTCTAATGCATTAATTTTTCTTTTATATTCTTGTATCATCATTTGACATTCTTTTGAAGATTCTTTTAAGTTGTTTTGAACTTCTTGTGCTTCTGTTAAAACACTTTTCATTGATATTCCAAGTGCTTCCATTGTTTGTTTGATTATTTGAGCACCAGTATGTCTTGTTACACCACTTGGTAATTGAGAAATTAATTTCTTCAATATTATAATATTACCAGGCATTGGTGCTGCTTCTGGGGATTTTTCTCCTCTGTTCATAAAATCATTAAATGATTCTTCGACTTCTGCAGTTTCTTCAAGTTCATCATCTTTGAATAAATCACCGATATCTGCAACTTCTGCAATTTCTTCATCAGAATTATCAAAAGAAGAAGACATTAGACCTTGATTGGTTATCTCATCAATAGAAGAAACATCTATACCCAAATTTTCCGGTTCTTTAGCAGGTTGTTCAACGATACCAGAAGATTCAATTTCTGATTGTTTTTTCAATGCTTCTACTATCTTTTTACCTACACCTTCATTAAGATTAGTCAATGTTAATACCTCTTATCTACATTTTATCTGTGCTTATTATAATAAAAACAATAAATTTTATCAAGAAAGTTAACTTATGTGAATATTGTAATTGAATTGTTAATATTTCTTGTAAATATATGTGTTAAGTTTGATTTCAAAAAATGTTAGTAATACAATGGTGTTAATGTATGTGTACCGGGTTGGAATTAAAAAACTTACCGGTCAAAAAATATAAATTAAGGAGAAGGTTATGAAATCAAGAAAATTTTTGTTTACTTCTGAATCAGTTACAGAAGGACACCCAGACAAGGTTTGCGATCAAATTTCTGACGCAATTTTAGATGAATTTTTGACAAAAGATACTCATGCTAGAGTGGCTGCTGAAACTACTGTTACTACAGGCATGGTTTTAGTATCAGGTGAAATAACTGCAGATTGTTATGTAGATATTCCTCAAGTTGTTAGAAATACAATTAAAGATATTGGATATGTTGGCGAAACAAGTGGTGGATTTGATTGTGGTACTTGTGCGGTATTAACTAGTATAGATGAACAATCAACAGATATCGCTGGTGGTGTTAACAAAGCATTGGAAACTCGTTCTGAGAATGCAGATACAGCAGTTAAAGAAACAGAAGAATTAGGAGCAGGTGACCAAGGTATTATGTTTGGTTTTGCTTGTAATGAAACACCTGAATTAATGCCATTACCAATTAGTTTGGCTCACAAACTATCTTACAGATTGTCTCAAGTTAGAAAAGAAGGAAAGTTAAATTATTTGAGACCTGATGGTAAATCACAAGTTACTGTTGAATACATTGATGGTGTTCCAGCAAGAATTCATACAGTATTATTGTCAACTCAACATAATCCTGAGATTGATGGCATTTCTGATAATTCTAAAGTTCAAGAAATTATTAATCGTGATTTGAAGAAATACGTAATTGATTATGTATTTGAAACTGAAACAATAAAACCTGATAGTGAAACAAAAATCTTAATCAATCCATCAGGACGTTTCGTTATTGGTGGACCACAAGGTGATGCTGGTTTAACAGGTCGTAAGATTATTGTTGATACATATGGTGGTTATTCAAGACACGGTGGTGGTGCATTTAGTGGAAAGGATCCAACGAAGGTTGACCGTTCTGCTGCTTATGCTGCTAGATATGTTGCAAAAAATATTGTTGCAGCAGGTCTTGCTGATAAATGTGAAATTGAATTAGCATACGCTATTGGTGTTGCAGAACCAATTTCTGTATTTGTTGATACTTTCGGAACAGGTAAAATCTCTGATGATGAAATTAGTGACTTAGTAAAAGAAAACTTTGAACTTAGTCCAATGGCAATTATCAAACATTTTGATTTGAGAAATTTACCAGCTAAAAATAACGGTAAGTTCTATCAAAAATTAGCGTCTTATGGACATATGGGTAGAACAGATATTGTTGTTCCTTGGGAATTAACAGATAAGGCTGATATCTTAAAAAAAAGTCTTAAATCATTAACTTGCTGCTAGTAATAAGATGTATACTAAAAATGTGGTAGATTAAATTCTACCACATTTTTTTATTTATTTTGTGTTTGTCGATATGCTAACCTTATAGAGTTTTCAATGTCCATTGCTTCTTTTTCTAATGGGCAATTATTATATTCATTCAAATCTGCTCCATTATACATTGCTTGTGCTTTTACATCATTAACTGCTTTTTGACCTTCTGGAGAATTAAGAGGATGTTTTGCTTGTTTTAAAACATCAGCAAATACAGTATTAAGTTCTTTGTAAGTTTGAGCAGCACCTTTTTGTATCATATAAGTAGAAAATTCTTTGCCTTTACCATTTAGAGATGCTGTTTTGTATGCATTTTGCATTTGTGGATTTCTTGTCATCATAGCTTTGAAATCTGATACAGCAATTGCAACTGCATAATTTCCTAAAGGTAAACCTTCTGTTTTAAGTATATTTGTAGTTTGTTTTAAATGTGTTAATTCGTGAGCAATATAGCCGATTTGTTTTTCTTTTGGTGCTTTATTAAAATAATCTTCATATAAAACAACTTTGTTTTCATACCATCTGTAATCACTAACAATTGGTCTTCCTTCTGATTGTTCCCAACTTAGTGATTTTGGAGCAACATCATCTAATCCGAAGTATTTGACTAATCCTTTGTAGGCAGTTTCTGCGAAGTCTTTACCATCTTTACCTTTTAGGTCTTGAAAAAGTGCTGCTAAATCATTGTCAATTTTTGTATTATTTTGAGTTTGAACTAAATCTTTTCCATAATAAACTTGAGATTTGTTTTGTTCAATTTGCGTATTTTCAATATTATGTTGAATTTCTTTCTCTTTCGATTTTGCTTGAACATTACATATCTGATTAGTAGTATTTATATTTGATATAGTATTACTCATTTAAGTACCTATTATTTATTTTCAAGACTGGTTAAAAAGTCTTTATTTGCATTTAAAGTGTCTTGTGATGCTCTTATTGAGTAAACAGGTTTATTGTTGAATACTTTTTGTGCAGCATTTTGAATATCTTCTTTGGTAATTGTATCAACAAGTTCATATTGTTTGTTTACGTCATCTATTCCATTTGTAGATATCAAACCATCTGCCATAGTTTGAACTTTTTCATCTTGATTATCAGTTGATTCTAATAAATACCTTTTGAAATTAAGTTTTGCAGTTTCTAATTCTTTATCTGTAAATTCACCATTCATCATTTTATTGATTTGGTTTTGAAAGCCAGTTATAGATTTTTTTACATTATCATAACTTTTCATATCAGGACTGTCTGTAGTTGTTAAAATTCTACATGCCAGAGTCGATGATGTTAATGGTGCGATATTAAGAGATGAGTGAACACTATATGCAAGTTTTTCTTTTTCTCTTAAATTATTGAATAAACCAGTTTCATCACCTCCAGAAAGAATGCTGTTCATGATTTCATAAGAAACAAGTTCTTTTGGAGTATGATTATGTTCAAATTTGTATGCTTGTACAACATCTGCTTGAGCAGTATTTGCTGCTTCTGTTACAACAACACTTTTATCTAAAGGTTTAAAATCATTAAAAATTCTTGGTGTATTTGGTTTGAATGTTGGCATATTTTCAAGAGTATTATCAAATACAGTTTTAGATTGAGGATATTTATCTGTTGGCAAACTTGCAGCAATGCTAAAACTTCCGTTATCTTTGATATATTGGAATAATCCTTTAACATCTTCGAGTGTTACATTATCAACATTATTTAGAATATCTGTATTAGAGTAACCTCTTGAAGAATCAGGGAATAAAGTACTTCTTATATTATCGAAAGCACTTGGTTGTGCGGTTTCAAAATTGTTTTTAACATCACGTTTTGCTTTTTCAAAATTATTCTCATTTAAATCAATGTTAATTACACCTTGATCTAATAAATTTAGTGTTTTTGATAAATTTTTTGCTGGAAATTCTGCTTCAAAATACAAACCTTTGCCCGTAGCACCTGTTCCTACAGAGATATTATTTTGGTCTGCTATGTCAAGTAATCCACCATGATTTTTTCTCATCATAGAAGATAAAACTTCTGCTACACCTGGTTTTAATTTTGCGGGTGCATCTGTTATTATTTGCATTTGAATATTTCCAATATCATTTTTTGAGTTAGTTAATGCGACTTCGCAATTATTTTTTAATGTGTATTTTTCAATAGTTTCAGTTTTTAAAGGTTTTTTATTTATTTTAGTATCACTATTATTTGATACTTGTTGTGAACCTGTAAAATTGATTGCTTGAGCCTTTTGGTGATTTTCTTTTATAGAATTTATATTGGCTTTATCAGGGTGAATAATCGCAATAGATGCTTTATTTACATCATAATATTTGTGAACGGCATTTTCTAAATCTTGTGGAGTTAGACTATCTATTACGTTTATTGCATCTGTACAACCTTTGATACCTTCAGTAAATGATGTTTGACCTAACATGTAGTTTAAATTATCTGTATCTTCAAAAGTAGTTTCATATTTCATTTTTAGACCAGTTTTTAAAGTATCCATTTCTTCATTATTAGGTGCTTTAAAGTTTGTTAATTTACTAAAAATTGCTTTTAGTGCTACTTCAGAATTGTTTTCTGTTGTATCATAACCAATTCTTAAAAGTTTTCCATCAGATGGTACTGTGCTAATCTTTTCTTTGCCTGCATATACATCAGCATTATATTCATCTAATGATTGGTTAATTTTAGAATTAAGTCTGTTAAATAAGTATTCATTAACTAGTTCTATTGCAATATTATCCTTTGTATTATTATTTTCTGGACCATTAAAACAAATAACCCCTGTTGTTGCTACGGCTTTATTTGAAATAATATCTTTTCTGACAGTTTTGTCTATTGGTTTTAATGCTTCCATACGTCTGTTTGTTTTAGAAGGATTTTCACCTCTGAAATTCTTTGCAATTATTTCAATTGCTTCATCAGGGTTAACATCACCTGTTACAACAGTTGTCATGTTTGCTGGATAATAGTTGTTTTTGTAGTAGTCTATAACTTTTTTGCTATCTACATTCATGATGTTATCTACTGTACCAGCAACAACGTCATCAGATGTTGTTTGAATATTATACAAATTTTTAATTGCGACATTTGCGGCTATATTGTCAGGCATGTCACTATACATATTTATTTCAGATGTAACAGGTCCATGTTCTTTATCTACCATGTTATCTGACATTTCAAGATTATTCATCATTGAAGATTGCATTTTTACTATAGTTTCAAAATCATTTTTGTTGAACTGTGGAATTGAAATTGTATAGTTTGTTTCGGCAAAATTTGTTGATGCGTTTGTACGACCGCCCATATCACCAACTTTTCTGAAAACGTCACCAATTCCTAATTTTTCATAGCCGTCAGAACCTTTTGTACCATTAAATGCCATGTGCTCACAGAAGTGACTAATGCCTCTTTCGTCATCTTTTTCGTTCATTGAACCTGTGTTTACGTATGTATTTAATGTGGTCATTGCACTTTCTTTTGGTGCTATCATGACTTTTTGCCCATTGTTTAATTTATAGCAATGGATTTCTTGACCATTTGAAAGTTTTTCTACTCCAGTTTTTGTATACCCAACAGGTACTTTTACATTAAAATCTGGAGTTACTTGTTGTAACTCTTGTTGTTGCGTAACTGTTTTATTTTCTTGGTCGTTAGATTCTGTCTTGTTATTGGTAACATTATTCACTTGAGATGTTTCAATATTACCTCTGAATCCGTGTAAATATGAATTGTTATAATTATACATGTATCTTCACTTCGCTTGTTTATATATTATATATAAAACGAGTCTAACACTTTTTTTGCGTATTTTATACGAAATGTTACAATAAAAACACGTTTATTAACTTAAAATTATAAAATATTACGGTTATGGCAGTCTGTTCCACCAGTTTTTATTAAATCGTATTTGTCAGCAATTTCTCTAACAGTTTCTTCTGTATGGAATTTGAAAATTTTTCTATGTCTTTGATATGGGTAATATACTTCTATTCCATCTAGTCCAACATTGATAAGTTTTTTTACAAACTTATCAAGATTTAATGCCCAACAACAAGCCGGATGTGCTAGAACTGCAATTCCACCTGCCTTGTGTATATCATCAATCAATTGAGGTACATTTCTTGTAGCAAAGATTCTGATAATGTCCATTTCTGTTCCACTTTTTTTCTTTGCCATGTATTTGTTTAAAATTGGGTTATCAACGTCAATTCCGTATGCTAACAAGTGCATGAACACATATCCATACCAACAATCAAATTCAACACCTGTTAATAAAATTTCGTCATGAAACTGTTTATGACCTTCAACGGTATTGTGGTCACATATTGCAATTTTTCTATAACCAAATTCTCTAGCTTGTTTTATTATGTCATCAAATTCGGCTTTTCCGTCTGAAAATTTTGAATGTATATGTAAATTTACAAAATCAAAATACTCATCTTCTCTAAACTTTTTATTAATTCTTTTATCTCGTTCATATTTTCCATTTTTTTATTTACAATTAGATATTATAGTAATAAAATTATACAATAAAGATAATGAATTATGGCAAAAAAAAGTAATACAATATTTGAAATATTTTTACAAGGTGTAGGGTTATATTTTACCAACATTGATAGATTCGTGTGGTACATGTTATTCCCTGTTTTAGGACAGTTGTTGGGTTTGATTTTAACAACTATAATTTTGTATTCATATAATGAATATCATACTTTATTATTGGCAAATATTCCAATTCTAAAAACACCTATGTATATGAATATTGCATTGGGTGTAGTATTATTACCTGTTTTGGTTATATGGATTAAATCTTTTTGGAACTATATAGTTGCTTATTCAGCCGTAAATTCTATGACAGACAATATGCTTAAATCAGAACGAGTTTATGATTTTCCTGCTCATACAATGATGATTACTCGTAGATGGATTGCTTATTTAGGATTATGGGGTTTGTATGGTGGTTTGTTATTATTAACAGTTATCCCAATATTTTTAGTTTTTGGTTGGATTTTATTAATTTATTATGCTTTTATCTTCCAAATATTTATATTTGAACCGGAATTATCACCATTTGATTGTTTCAAAAAAAGTTCATCTTATGTTGTTGGTAATTTTAAACAAACTTTCTTAATGATTATTTTATTAGGTGGTTTAACTTATGTTATTTTGCCACAAATAATGTTGACATTTTTAACTACAGTTAAAGCCGTTGATTATTTAAAAGATACATTAGTTAAATATATATCTGTTCCATCATTAGATGCTATAAATATGGTATTGTCAGCAATGGGTGTTGCTCAGATTACACCATCTCAAGTTGCGTTATTTATTGTTCAAGCATTAATTATTATTGTGACAATACAATTATTATTACCATTAAGAGGTATATGTATGTGTTTGTGGTACAAAAATTTTTATAATGATGCGGGTGCAATGAAGAAAATTGATGACAGAATTCTTGCTAGAGCATGTGTTGATAAGAAAAAAAGAAGAAAAAAATAATAATGTTTGTTTGTAAAAATTGTAAATCTATTGATAAATTTGAATTAATGTTTTCTCCTGAATATAAAGGGAGTAAAAAGTTTACGCATAAATATAATAATAAAAATGAAATAGAAATTACTGTTGATGGTTATACTTTTGTTCCAGATTTGATGTTTATGAATCAATTTGCAGTATGTAAATATTGCGGACAAATATATATGTGGGAATATGAAAACGGATATTTAAACAAAAAGAGTAATAATTAAGGAGTTTTTTATGAGAAAAAATAACAGAGCAAATGATGAATTAAGACCATTTAAATTTACAAAAGATTTTACAAAGCATGCACTAGGTTCTGTTTTAGTTGAATTTGGTGATACAAAAGTTATCACAACGGCTTCTGTTGACCATAAGAAACCAAAATGGATGGAGCAAGATGATAATAGAGGTTGGGTAACTGCTGAATATTCGTTGTTACCATCTGCTACTAATACTAGATGTCAACGTGAAAGAAATAAGGTTTCTGGTAGAACACATGAAATACAAAGATTGATTGGTCGTAGTTTAAGAGCATGCGTTGATTTAGAAAAAATGCCTGATTTAACAATAACAATTGATGCTGATGTTATTCAAGCAGATGGCGGAACTAGAACAGCAAGTATTTGTGGTGGCTTTGTCGCTCTACGTGAAGCCGTTAAAAAACTTATGGCTAGTGGTGAATTAAAAGAAAATCCAATTGTTGAACCAATTGCAGCAATTTCTATTGGTATGCATGGCGATGAAATTTTGTTAGATTTAGATTATGAAGAAGATTCACATGCCAGAGTGGATTCAAATGTTGTATTAACAAAGAGTGGAAAAATCGTTGATTTCCAAACAACTGCAGAGGGTGAACCTTATGAAAAAGAACAAATGCTAAGATTGTTTGATGTTGCTCATGAAGGTATCAAAAAAATTATTGCAAGTTATGACAATATTTAATCTCTTTTCTATTCGTGATAATCTAATAGAAAATGATTAAGGAGTTTTTATGAAAAAATTTATGTCAATTTTAATATTGACGTTGATGTTTATGTCTATATCTATTTCATCTTGTTTTGCAAAAACTATAAAATTTGCACAGGTTACAGATGTTTATTTTAAGAAGCAATCAGTTGCATTGAATAAAATAGTTAAGGATATAAATAAATCTTCAGATATTGATTTCGTTGTATTTACTGGAAATAACATAGGACAAGCAAATCCTAAGAACTTAGAAGGTTTTTTGTCTGTTGTGAAAAAGTTGAATAAACCTTATTATCTTGTTTTGGGAAACAAAGATGTTTCTAAACTTAATAATTTGGATAAAAAAACATATATTTCAATGGTCAGAAAAGTAAATCGAAATCAAGGCAGAACTCCTAATTACGTGTTTAAACGTAATGATATAGTTTATATTGTTGTAGATGGAACAAAAGAAGTTATTCCGGGAATAAATGGTGTTTATACAAATGAAACTATAAGTTGGTTAGATGCACAATTAACAAAATATGCTTATAATAAGGTTGTTATTCTTCAACATTTCCCATTAGCAAACAAACCATCAAATGATTTATATTATACGTACAACACATTACCTTATTTACAGATGTTAAGTAAACATAATAATGTAATTGCAATTGTTTCTGGACATTATCATAAAAATGATGAAGTTATGTATAATGGTGTATATCATATTACTTCTCCACAATCGTCAAATGGTGTATATAAGATAATTGAAATTGATGTAGATAATGGATATGAAGTATTTACAATATTAAAGGAAATTGAATGATGGCTATTTCAACAGTTATTTTTGATTTAGATGGAACATTATTATATACGTTGGAAGATTTAACTGATAGTACAAATTACGCATTAGAACAGTTTGGCTATCCTAAAAGAACTATTGATGAAGTACGTAGATTTGTTGGTAATGGTGTTGCATTATTAATTGAACGTGCTATTCCTGATGGTAAAAATAATCCTAATTGTGAAAAATGTTTAGAAATATTTAAAAAACATTATTCAGAGAATATGTATAACAAAACCAAGCCTTATGATGGTGTGATGTCTATGTTAAAAAAATTAAAAGAGCAAAAACATAAGGTAGCGGTTGTTTCTAATAAATTTGATAGTGCTGTGAAAGAGTTATGTGAAAAATATTTTGGAGAATTGGTAGATGTTGCAATTGGACAAAGAGAACATATTGCCAAAAAACCTGCTCCAGATTCTGTTATTGAAGCAATGAATGAATTGAATGTTAATAAAGAAGAATGTATATATGTTGGTGATTCTGAAGTTGATATTCAAACTGCACAAAATGCTGAATTAGATTGTATAAGCGTTGTTTGGGGGTATAAAGATATAGATTTTCTTTATGAAAATGGTGCAACAACTTTAATTTATTCTCCTGAAGAATTATTAGAAATTATTTAAGATGAAAGGTTATGTATGAAGAAATTATTTGTAGTATTTTTTATGTTTATTTTTGCTATGACAACAGCACTTGTTTCAAATGCTCAAGAACAACAAAATGAAACAAATGCAATTGAAATGTCTAAAAATGATGTTAATGCAACTGTAAATTCTTCAAAATATGAAAATGCTCTTAAGAAAGAAAATATAAGAAAAGAAAGTGATTATAATTTTAAAAATATTGAAATGAATAAATTTAATATTCAATTAATTCAACCAAATTTTTATATGAATAAACAATAGCATATTGTAAATTTTTGGTAAATAATTTTACACCTTCTTTTTCTAGTGTTTAATAGATATAGGAGGTTTTTATGTCAGAAGATATAAATAAAAAAGTTATAAATATGTTTAATCGTCACAATAGT